>Ga0194134_10000073_pt1 | contig 140038 bp, 122 predicted proteins | sample TA2KigOff0mmetaG_FD_148602 | JGI IMG/M metagenome (GOLD analysis project Ga0194134, IMG submission 148602) | Freshwater microbial communities from Lake Tanganyika, Tanzania - TA2015056 Kigoma Offshore 0m | ecosystem: Environmental > Aquatic > Freshwater > Lake | place: Tanzania: Lake...
AATGTCCATCAGTCCTGCACCAGCCAGTGCTCCCGTGACAAACAACAAGGAGTCGCCCGGCAGGAATGGCATCACCACCAGCCCCGTTTCTACGAACACAATTACAAACAAGAGGGCATAAACCCAAAGGCCGTAGGCCGCCACGAAGGCCGCTAGATGCCGGTCCACGTTGAGGATGAAGTCGATTAGAAACAGAAGCCAGTCCATAGTGGGTCATTGTCCCATCCCTACAATGCTCCCATGCCCCTCGCCCCGCAAGATCCAGTGCCCTTGACGGCCAGGCCGATTACGCAACTGCCCGATGAGCTCATCAGCCAGATTGCCGCCGGCGAGGTGGTCGAACGGCCTGCCTCAGTGCTGCGTGAACTGCTCGACAACTCGCTGGACGCCGGAGCGCGCGACGTGGTCCTGCGCCTACACGCGGGGGGCATCCGGTCTATCGTAATCGAGGACGACGGAGTGGGCATTGCGCCGGCCGATCTTGCGCTGGCCCTCATGCGACACGCCACCAGCAAGATTCGAAGCCTGCAAGACCTGGAGCAGGTTCGCACCATGGGATTTCGCGGTGAGGCCCTGGCGGCCATCGCCTCGGTTTCCGAGCTCAAGCTCATCAGCCGCACCGCACAGGCGCCGCACGCCTTGAGCCTGCAAGCCCGAACTGGTGAGGTTGCTCCAGCCACGCGGTCGGTGGGCACCACGGTAGAGGTACGCGAACTATTCTTCTCCACCCCGGCCCGGCGCAAGTTTCTCAAGAGCGAGGCCACCGAGTTGGCGCACTGCACCGAGGCAGTCCGACGGCATGCCTTGGCCCGACCTGATGTTTCCTTCGCGCTGTGGCACGAAGGTAAGCTGATGCAGCAGTGGCGCGTGCCCCCACTCATCGAGGAACCAGCCACCAGCGACGCAGCGCGCCAGCGCCGAATTCGCGAGGTCTTGGGAGATGATTTCCACGCAGCCAGTCTGCCCCTACAGGCTGAGGCCGGTCCTCTGCGCCTGCGCGGCCGGGTGGGTCTGCCGGACGCAGCCCGCGCACGCGCCGATCAGCAGCATGTGTTCGTCAACGGCCGTTATGTCCGGGACAAGCTGATCACACATGCGCTGCGGGCAGCCTATGAAGATGTGTTGCACGGGCAGCGCCATCCCGCCTGTGTGCTGTTTCTTGAAATCACCCCCGAGCTGGTCGATGTCAATGTCCATCCTGCGAAGACCGAGGTTCGCTTTCGGGACGGTCGTGCGGTGCATCAGGTGGTGCAGCACGCCATCGAAGCGGTTCTGTCAATGCCGCGCGCAGCGCTGGGATCAAGCCCGATCGGCCCTTCGGCTCAACCCTTACCGGCGCCACAACTCCCAGGTGAGTTCCATGAGCCGGGACAGCCCTCGGGCTCTCGGCTCCAGGGCCCATGGCTGGCCATGGCTTCGCAGCCATCCTTGGCCCTTCAGACGGCCCGTGCCCTGTATGAACCACTGATGGACCGAGGCCTTGCGCCCCACGATGCGCAGCGCAACCCCGACGGTCACGCCAACGATTGGCCCTTGGGGCGTGCTCTGGCCCAACTGCACGGGATCTATATCCTGGCTCAAAACCGCCACGGGTTGATCGTGGTTGATATGCACGCCGCCCATGAACGCATCGTTTATGAACGGCTTAAGGCCGATGAGGCCCAGCGCGGTGGCACGCTGGCCGCTCAAACCCTGCTGATTCCTGCCAGCTTCTCCGCAACACCCTCGGAAATGGCCACCGCCCAAGACCATGGCCACACACTGGCTCAACTGGGGCTGGACCTCACGGTCCTGGGGCCTGCCACCTTGGCCGTGCGCAGCCGACCCACGGCTTTGCAGCAGGCTGACCCGGTAGCTTTGGCTCGCCGTGTACTCGCCGACCTCGCCCAGTGGGGCGCCAGCCATGCGATCAGCCGCACACGCGACGATCTTTTGGCCTCCATGGCCTGCCACGGTGCAGTGCGGGCTAACAGAAGTCTCACACTGCCCGAAATGAATGCCCTGCTGCGCGATATGGAGCACACCGAGCGATCGGACCAATGCAACCATGGTCGACCCACCTGGCGGCAGGTCAGCCTTCGCGAACTCGACCAGCTTTTCTTGCGTGGACGCTGATCCGTCATGAGCTCACACCGGCCTCCCGACATGCTGCATCCCGATGGAGAGCGCCTGTCCAAGCGCATGACGGCCCTGGGCTTATCGTCGCGCCGTGAGGCCGATGAGTGGATCGCAGCTGGTTGGGTCAAGGTCGATGGGCAAATGGCCATCTTGGGCCAGCGCGTGAAACCGGACGCCCGCATCGAGGTGGCCCCGGCTGCGCGGCTGCAGCAGACCCAAAGGGTGACGGTGTTGCTGCACAAGCCTATGGGCATCGTCAGCGGGCAAGCCGAAGACGGTCATCCGCCCGCGCTGTCGCTTATTCAAGCCCAGAACCGGTGGCCCGAGGACCGTGGGCCGCTGCGCTTCCACCCTGGCCATTTGCGTAACCTAGCGCCGGCCGGCCGGCTGGACATCGACTCCACAGGCCTGCTGGTGCTCACTCAGGACGGCCGAGTAGCCAAACAGCTGATCGGCGAGGGTTCCCTGGTGGAAAAGGAGTATCTGGTTCGGGTGGCCCTGCGGGGTGGTGGCCGCCTGCCGTTACAGGAACTGGCCAAGCTCAACCATGGCCTAAGCCTGGACGGCGTTCGCCTCAAGCCGGCCAAGGTGAGCTGGCAGAACGAAGACCAATTGCGCTTCGTCTTGCGCGAGGGCCGAAAGCGGCAAATCCGGCGCATGTGCGAATTGGTCGGTCTGGAGGTGCTGGGGCTCAAGCGGGTGCGCATCGGCAGCGTGGTGTTGGGTAGGCTGCCGGTTGGTCAGTGGCGTTATTTAGATCCGCATGAGCGGTTTGCCTGAAACAACCGCGCACGCGTACAGCCGCTTGGAAACCAGCGGGGGTGCTGCGCCGCAGCTCGCCGTCACCGAGCAAGACCCGTTGAGCCGATGGGTGGGCCTGGTTGGCCCGACTGCGAGCGGCAAAAGTGGCATCGGGCTGATGGTGGCGCACAAAGTACCCGTTGAAATCATCAGCGTGGACTCGGCCTTGGTGTATCGCGGCATGGACATCGGAACCGCCAAGCCCACCGTCCGTCAACGAGCCCAAATTGCTCACCACCTCATCGACCTAATGGAGCCCACCGAGCGCTATTCGGCCGCGCGCTTTGCGCAAGACGCCCGAGCCCTGATTCGGCAGGTCAATGCGCGCGGACGGCTGCCGCTGCTGGTCGGCGGCACGATGCTCTACATCAAGGCTTTGATGGAGGGGCTGGCATCCATGCCCAGCACAGACCCTGCCGTGCGAGACAGCCTAATCGCCGAGGGGCGCACACGGGGATGGCCGGCCCTTCATGCCGACCTCCACAGAGTCGATCCCGTCACCGCCGATCGGCTGCAAGCCAACGACGCACAACGGATTCAACGCGCCTTGGAGGTCTGGCGCCAAACCGGTCGTCCCTTATCGAGCTTTCATTCCGCTGCGGCCAGCACCCAAGCGGGCATGCGCCCTCGGTTGTTGATCAGCCTAGAACCCCGCGAGCGGTCCTGGCTGCATGAGCGCATCGTCCTGCGCCTGGACTATATGCTTGACGAGGGCTTTTTGGAGGAGGTACGCGCCCTGCGAAACCGCGGTGACCTGGGCCCGGATCTGCCCTCCATGCGCAGCGTGGGCTATCGCCAAGCCTGGCAAGCGCTGGACGCAGGGCTAGCCGGTGAAGCCTTGCGCCAAACCGTGCGCGAGACCAGCGTGGCCGCCACGCGCCAATTAGCCAAGCGCCAATTGACCTGGCTGCGCAGCATACCCGAGCGTCAGGTGCTGGACGCGCAAGACGCCGCAACGGCTGACGCAGTGTTGGCCTTGGTAGCGGCCCACGGAGACCCTGCATGCTGAAAGTGCAAGCTTTGGGTAAGCAGTATGGGCAAACCTGGGTGTTCCGCGGTGTTTCCTTTCAGGTGTCGCGTGGTGAGTTGGTGGCGGTCTTGGGGGAATCTGGCGTGGGGAAATCCACCCTGCTCAATGGCCTGGCGGGGCTCGATTCGGTACAGGAAGGCCAGGTGGAGCTTGACGATACCCAGGTTCTGGGTTTGAGCGAGCAGTCGCTGGCGCATTGGAGGCGGCGCCATGTCGGCTTTGTATTCCAGGCTTTTCATGTGTTGCCCCATCTGAGCGTGTCCCAGAACGTTGCCCTGCCCTTGCTGCTGTTGCAGATGCCCCGCGCCGAACGCGAAGCACGGGTATGTGACATGCTGCAAGCAGTAGGGCTGGAAGGCCTGCAAACACGCGAGCCCCGAACGCTGTCTGGTGGCCAACTGCAACGGGTGGCCATTGCGCGCGCATTGGTTCATCGGCCCACCTTGCTCCTGGCCGATGAGCCCACCGGTAACCTGGACCAACAGAGCGCTGAGCGCATCATTTCCTTGCTGCGTCAACAGGTCCATACGCTCAAGGCTGCCTGTGTGCTGGTCACGCACTCGAAGGCGGCTGCGCAGGCTGCCGATCGCATCCTGCAGCTGCGCGCTGACGGTATTTGGCCCGGCTGATTCGAAGCTCAAGACCATGACGCTCTTATTCACCCTGTTGCGGGAGGTCAGTCTGCGTGAGTGGCGGTTGCACCCCTGGCGGCAGGGCGTGGGGGTGCTGGCGGTGGCCCTGGGGGTAGCCCTAGCCTTTTCGGTGCACCTGATCAACGAATCAGCCCTGGCTGAGTTTTCCTCGGCGGTGCGCAGCGCCACAGGTCAGTCTGATGGCGCGCTGCAGTGCCCGCAGTTCTGCGACGACCGTGTCTGGGACGCGATACAAACCCAAGACGGGGTGGTCGCAGCCAGCGCCGTGCTTGAGGTGGACAGCTATGCCCTGGATGCCCAGGGCAAGCGGCAGGCGTTGAAGGTCCTCGGCCTGGACGCTTTGACCATCGCCTCCGTCGCACCTGAGTTGTTGCCACGCGTATCCGAGACGATGCTGGACCGACTGGGCTTCTTGGATCCGCAGCGCCTGTTTCTTAACCCTGCAGCACTTCAGGTGCTGCAAGTTCGAGACGGCCAAACCGTGGAGCTGCAGGCGGGCCTCGGGCTTCGCACCCTTACGGTAGCTGGCACCGTGGCTGCAGGTGGAACAGCCTTGGCGGTCATGGACATCGCAGGCGCGCAAGAGCACTTTGAGGCCGTGGGCCGGATCAGCCGGGTCGAACTGAGGTTACAGACCGGTCGCACGCTGCAGGCCTTGCAAAACCAGTGGCGCGCACAGCCCTGGTGGCCCGAAGGTGCACGTTTGCAGGCGCCCGAGGAAGGGGCACAGCGCGTCTCCACCGCTTCGCGTGCTTACCGGGTTAACCTGACGGTACTGGCGCTGGTGGCCCTGTTCGTGGGAGCCTTCCTCGTGTTCTCGATTCAGTCCTTGTCCGTGTCACAACGCACGCCATCCTTGGCCCTGTTGGGGGTAATGGGCTTGTCAGCTCACCAACGGTTGGGGCTGGTCTTGTCGGAGTCTTTGCTGATGGGTGCCGCCGGCAGTGCACTGGGCTTGCTATTGGGCGCTGGCGCCGCAGGCTTGGCCCTGCGCTGGCTGGCCGGCGATCTGGGAGGTGGCTACTTTCCGGGCATTGCTCCCAGCCTACAAATGTCGCCGCAGTCAGCAGCCGTTTTTGGAACCTTAGGGGTCCTGGCGGCCCTGACGGGGGGCTGGTCGCCGGCCCGTCAAGCCCAAGGAATGGCCGTGGCTCAAGCCCTCAAGGGCCTGGGCGGTACAGATGTGCGCAGCCTGCCGCCGTGGGCAGGGCCAGCCTTGGTGGCAGCGGGCGCCCTCCTCGCCCTGGTACCGCCGTGGCAAGGTTTGGCGCTGGCAGCATATGCAGCCGTTGCTTGCCTGCTGTTGGGCGGTATGGCCTGTGTGCCCGCGGTGGTGGCTATGCTGCTGCACCGCCTACAGCCGCGCGACGATGCTCGGCTGGTGCTGGCGCTCGGCCGAGCGCGCCATGAACGCCAAGAGGCCACGGTCGCGGTCGCTGGGGTTGTGGCCAGTTTGAGTCTGGCGGTGGCGTTGACGGTGATGGTGGCCAGCTTTCGTACCGGTGTGTCGCAGTGGCTGGATCAGGTGCTGCCGGCCGACCTGTACGCCAGAACTGCCACGAGCAGTGCAGCCAGCGATGGAGCCTATCTGCCACTGGCCTTCGTTCAGGCCGCTGCAGCACTTGAGGGCGTCCAACGGGTGGAGGCTGCGCGAACGCGGCCCATCGTGGTGGACCCCAAGCGACCGGCAGTGAGCTTGGTTGCACGCCCCTTGCAGACGGGCGCCCAAGGTGGCCCAGGGCTTGAACCGCGATTGCCGATGGTAGGGCCAACGTTGCCGAAGCAGGCCTTGCAAGCGGCACAGGCAAGCTCCGGGTCGACCTTGCTGGCCGGCTATGTCACCGAAGCCATGGAGATGCTCTATGGCGCAAGGCCCGGCACGACACTACAGTTGACCCTGGCAACCGAGATCGGAACCGTCCGGCTTCAGGTCTTCGTTATGGGCGTGTGGCGCGATTACGCTCGGCAGTTCGGCGCGGTGGTGGTTGACCTGGACGAGTATCGGGCTGTGACGGGCGACCAAAGGGTCAACGACATTGCCATCCATGCACACCGCGGCGCCGACCTGGACCGATTGCAGGGCGCGTTGCGCGCGCTGGCCGACCGCGCTTCGCTCATCGAGTTCGCCGTACCCGCACAGATTCGTGCGCTGTCCATGCGAATCTTTGACCGCAGTTTTGCCGTCACCTACTACCTGCAGGCCTTGGCCATCGGCATCGGCCTGTTCGGCATTGCCGCCAGCTTCTCTGCACAAGTCTTAGCTCGGCGCAAGGAGTTTGGTTTGTTGACACACCTGGGGCTCACCCGGGGCCAGATTGTGGGAATCGTTGCCGCCGAGGGCGCCGCCTGGACCGCTGCAGGTGCCGTGGCGGGCCTTTTACTCGGCCTGGCGGTGAGCGCAGTGTTGGTGCACGTGGTCAATCCGCAAAGCTTTCACTGGACGATGGATTGGGTACTCCCCTGGCCGCGCTTGATCGGGCTGTGCGTATGCGTGGTGCTGGCTGGCAGCATAGCAGCGGCCATCAGTGCGCGGGCAGCCGTGTCGACCGACGCGGTGCGTTCTGTGAAGGAGGACTGGTGAGATGAGCCCTGCAGGGCCAGATCGACGAGCTTGGATGCACCGCGCGGCACGGTGGATTCTGGCTGCAAGCACGCCCCCCATGGGGCTGCTCGGCTCGGGCGCCGGCGGTGCAGCGGCAGCCTTACCCGCGGGCGATGAACCAGCGCCGGGGCGTCCCCTGCGGTTTCCGAGAGACTTCGGTGCGCACCCCGGCACACGCATCGAGTGGTGGTATGTCACCGGTGCGCTCAATCGAGCCCCCGCAGGTGATCCCCAGTATGGCTTTCAGATCACTTTCTTCCGCAGCCGCGCGCCTTGGAGCGATTCCGGGCCCGCGGGAAGCAGCCGCCTTCGTGCACAGCACCTGTTGTTTGCGCACGCGGCACTTACCGATGTCGCCTCGGGCCGTTTGGTGCACGCGGAGCGCTTGGCCCGCTGGAATGGGCAGACCGATGCCACAGCTGCGGCCGGTGCGCGCCTGGAGGACACCGGGGTACACCTGGGGCGCTGGCAGCTGCGCCGCACGGGTCCTGTGGACTCCTCGATCTACGAAGGGGTATGGCAGGACGACGCCGCAGGCTTTGGCCTGCAGGTGCAGATGCAGACCCAACAGCCTTTGGTGCTGCAAGGCGAACAGGGCTACAGCCGAAAAAGTCCGCGTCCGGGACATGCGAGCAGCTACTACAGCCAGCCTCAGCTCCAGGTACTTGGTCAACTTCAACTGCAGGGTCGAACCCAAGCTGTACAGGGGGTGGCCTGGCTGGACCACGAGTGGAGCCAATCCTTGCTGGACCCCGAGGCCGTAGGCTGGGACTGGATGGGCCTGAACCTGGACGATGGCAGCGCACTGACCGTTTTTCAGCTGCGCAGACAAGACGGTACGGTGCTGTGGGCCGGAGGATCATGGCGTGTGGCAGGCCAGGCTGTCCGGCCATTTGCAGCGCAGGACGTGTTGATGCACCCAGGAAGAACCTGGCGTAGCCCTGCCACCGATGCACGGTATCCGGTTCAGTGGGCGGTCAAGACCCCAGCAGGACTCCATCAGGTGAACGCCATGGCTGATGCGCAGGAGTTGGACAACCGCAGCCGTACCGGCACTGTGTATTGGGAGGGCATCAGCCGGGTGTTGGACAAACACGGCCGTGCCATTGGCTTGGGCTATCTGGAGATGACCGGTTATGCCGGGAGGCTTCGCTTGTAAAGCCTGCACAGCCTGAGTGCGGGTCAAGACTTCACGCACTACACTGAGGAGTTGACCTCTGTGCGCCACCCATGTCTGCTAGCGAACGCCGCAAAGCCAAGAGCCCTCAGTCGCTCAGCGGGTTAATCCCATTTCTGCGGCCCTACCGATTGCAGATCGGTCTGGCCTTGGTCTTCTTGCTGCTAGCGGCAGCCAGCACCTTGGCTTTCCCGGTGGCACTCAAAAGCCTGATTGACCAAGGGCTGGTAGCCAGTGAGCCCGGACAACAGCTGATGAGCTTGCGCGGCCACTTTGGGACCCTGTTTGCCGTTGGGGCGGCATTGGGCTTGTTCTCCGCAGCCCGCTTCTACATGGTCACCTGGTTGGGCGAACGCGTCACGGCCGACCTGCGCAGTGCGGTATACGCCCATGTAGTGGAACAAAGCCCCGAGTTTTTCGAAACCACACAGACCGGTGAAGTAGTCAGCCGCTTGACCACCGACACCACGCTGGTGCAAGCGGTGGTGGGCTCCTCTTTGAGTATGGGCCTGCGTAACTCAGTGATGGGTATTGGAGCGCTGGTAATGCTTGTGGTCACCAATCCTGCGGTGATGGCGCAGGTGCTTGGCATATTGGTCCTGGTGGTCCTACCATCACTGTACTTCGGGCGCCGAGTTCGCAAGCTTTCTCGCGCCAGCCAAGACCGCGTTGCAGACACCAGCGCCATTGCTGCAGAGGTGCTCAACGCCATGCCCGTGGTACAGAGTTACGGCCAAGAGCAACGAGAAGCACAACGCTTTCGAAGCGCAACTGAAGCGGCGTTTGAGACTGCGCGCAAGCGCACGCGAATACGCTCGGTACTGGTGGGATTCATCATCACGGCCACCTTTGGCGCGCTGCTGTGGGGCCTGTACCAGGGCACCCAGTCGGTGATCGAAGGTCGGATCACCGCTGGCCACTTGGGTCAAACCGTGGTGTTTGTGATCATCCTCATCAGCAGCGTAGCAGTGCTCTCAGAGGTGTACGGTGACCTGCTCAGAGCGGCCGGTGCTACCGAGCGCCTGATGGAACTCTTGGCGACCCGATCACCGGTCAGCGAGACAGGGCACGCCAGCGCCCTACCGGATACCCAAGGAGGGTCAACAGTACGCCTCGAGGCCGTCACATTCCACTATCCGTCCCGACCCAAGGCGGCAGCCTTGCGCAACTTGAGCCTGGATTTCCGAGCTGGCGAAACGATTGCCTTAGTCGGCCCCAGCGGTGCAGGGAAAAGCACCGTGCTACAACTGTTGCTGCGCTACTACGACTGTAGCAGCGGCCGTATCCTGATCGACGGGGTCGATGTGAGGCATGCGGGGTTGAAGGCTCTACGCCGTCGCATTGGTATCGTGCCCCAGGACAGCGTGATTTTCTCCACCAGTGCTGTTGAGAATATTCGCTATGGCAAGCCTGAAGCCAGCGAAGCCGAAGTCGTCGCCGCTGCACGGGCAGCGCACGCTCACGAATTCATCATGGCTCTTCCGCAGGGCTATCAGAGCTTCCTGGGCGAGCGCGGGGTTCGCCTGTCAGGGGGTCAACGACAAAGAATCAGTATTGCCCGGGCCATGTTGCATAACCCCGCACTGTTACTCTTGGACGAAGCCACCAGCGCACTAGACTCCGAGAGTGAGCGCATGGTGCAGGCTGCCTTGGAGGCGGCCATGCAGGGCCGCACCACCATTGTGGTGGCCCACCGGTTGGCCACGGTCCAGAGGGCCGATCGAATTTTGGTGTTGGAAGCCGGCGAAGTGGTGGAACAAGGCACGCACACCGAACTGATGGCCCGCAGCGGCTTGTATGCGCGGCTGGCGTCGATGCAGTTTGGTCTGCATGGCAGCGACGATACCCGACCCTGAGGCCAGATGCCGCAAAATGCACCCATGAGCCAACGACCTGTCCGATCCCAGTATGAAGACTTCATGCGCCATGTGTTCGAGCACGGCGTTGCCAAAGGCGATCGCACCGGCACAGGCACCCGCAGTGTGTTCGGACATCAGATGCGTTTCGACCTGCGGGAAGGCTTCCCTCTGGTGACTACGAAAAAGGTTCACCTCAAGAGCATCATCCTGGAGCTTTTATGGTTTCTGCGTGGAGACTCCAACGTCAAGTGGCTGCAAGAGCGCGGCTGCACGATTTGGGACGAATGGGCCAAGGAAAATGGCGACCTGGGCCCGGTATACGGGGTTCAATGGCGAAGCTGGCCGGCGCCCGGCGGCGGACATATCGACCAGATTGAGCAAGTGCTGCAACAAATCCGCCATAACCCGGATTCACGGCGCATCATCGTCAGCGCCTGGAATGTGGCTGAGCTGCCCAACATGGCGCTTATGCCCTGCCACGCCTTCTTCCAGTTTTACGTAGCCCCTGCCACTACCCCTGACACCAGGGCAAGCCTGAGTTGTCAGTTGTATCAACGCAGTGCCGATATCTTCCTGGGTGTACCTTTCAACATCGCTTCCTACGCGCTGCTGACCCACATGCTGGCGCAACAGTGCAGCCTTGATGTCGGTGACTTCATTTGGACGGGTGGCGACTGCCACATCTACGACAACCATGTGGAGCAGGTTCAAATACAACTCAGCCGTACCCCACACCCCTACCCCACTCTGCATATCCGCCGTCAAGCCGCCAGCCTTTTTGAGTATGTGCTGGAAGACTTTGAGGTTCTGGACTATCAACACCACCCCGCCATCAAGGCGTCAGTGGCGGTGTAGGGCTACGCGCTGCAGCAAGACAGCGTGAGCAATCATTGGCGCCCAAGCGGGCGAGACCTGCTGTTGTTGGTGGCGCTGACGCTGATGTGGGGCGTGAACTGGCCCATGATGAAGTTCTCGCTGCGCGAGCTCAGCCCCCTTTGGTTTCGTGCTTGGACCATGAGTGGCGGCGCCCTGCTGCTGCTGCTGTATTTTCACTGGCGTGGGGTGGACTTGCGAATGCCGCGTGGGCGGTGGCTGACCGTTGCCGGCTTGGCGCTGCCCAATATCCTGGGCTGGCATGGTCTGTCCATCGTAGCCTTGACGGGCTTGCCGTCGGGCAGGGCCGCCATCCTGGGCTTCACCATGCCGGTGTGGACCGTCCTGATGGCCATCCTGTTGGGCGAACAACAGCTCAGTCGACGTGTCTTGATCTCGGTTGTGGCCGCTACTGCGGCGGTGGGCCTGCTGGCTGCGCATGAACTGCACACCCTTACGGGCCAGCCTCTGGCCGTGCTGTGGATGCAGGGCGCAGCTTTGTGCTGGGGCCTGGGCACGGTACTGATGCGGCGCTCCCAGCTGGGCATGCCCACGGAGAGCGTCACCGTGTGGATGATGCTGATGGGATCGGCCTGCTTCTGGGTGGTGGCGCCGCTGCACGAACCCTTTCCCGATATGCTGGCCCTTAGCGCTGGGCTATGGTGGTCCTTGGCGTACGGCGTGGTCTTGAACTACGGATACGCACAGGTGATTTGGTTTGGCATGGCCAAGCGACTGCCTCCATCGGCCAGTGCGTTTTCCATCATGGCTGTACCCGTTGTCGGCACGCTAACGGCCACATATCTCGTGGGTGAAGTGCCCCGTTCCACGGATTGGGCAGCTGCGGCTTGCGTTATGGTGGCCATTGCTGCTGCGCTGATCCCAATGCGCGCACAATCTCGAACATGAGCAACGCTGTGTCTGGGAACCGGCCAACCGGTTTAAGCCTGATCGCCGCCCTCACCCGCGACCGTGGCATCGGTCTGAAAGGGCAGTTGCTGGCGCACTTACCGGAAGACCTTCGACATTTTCGGCGTGTCACCATGGGGCGGCCTGTGTTGATGGGCCGCAAGACCTGGGACAGCCTGCCGCCCGCCTTTCGCCCGCTGGCTGGGCGACACAATGTGGTGATCAGCCGTGACCCCCAGGCGCAGTGCCCGGGCGCTGATCTGCACACCTCGTTGGAAGCTGCGTTGCAGGCCCTCTCCGGACATGAACGGGTGTTTGTGATCGGCGGAGCGCAAATTTATGCACAGGCCTTGCCGTGGGCAGACGAACTGATCCTGACCGAAATTGATGTGCAGTTACCCGCAGATGCCTTTTTTCCGTCATGGTCCACCGACTCCTTTGAGTTGGTGCAACGGGTTGCGGGTTTCGACCCAGACACCGACGCTGCCTTGCCATACTCCTTTGCCACCTATCGACGGCGCCCGTGAGCGCCCACGTATTTGCCATGGCCAAGCCCCCACTTCCCTTACCAGCACCGGCTTCTGCCGGTGGCTCAACGGTTGGCGGCCAGCAGACCGCCCCCAAAGGCACAGCCATGACCGGCACTCTTGGCGTGGCATCCGCGGCGGTTGACGCCCTGGACCAGCTGCTGGGCCACAGCGCTTGGTCAAGCGCCGGTCAGGTGCAAACGCCTGAAGGCGCACTGTCCTACCGCTGCACGGCCGAGTTCCTGCCGGTCTACGACGACAAGCTGGCCTCGGCCGAGGCAGCGCCCCTGGCTGCGGTGATGTGCACCGCCTATCAGGTACAAGCTCGCCGTGGGGCCCAGCCGCGCCCCGTTTGTTTTGCCTTCAACGGTGGACCCGGCTCCGCGTCAATCTGGTTGCAGCTGGGCGCGGTAGGTCCCAAACGGGTGGTAATCCAAGACGATGGCTACGCGCCCGCGCCACCTTATGCGGTTCAAGACAATCCCTTGACCTGGTTGTCCGCCTTCGACTTGGTGTTCCTGGATCCCCCGCACACCGGGTGGGCCTTGGCTCGGGACGATGCGGCGCGCAAGGCGGTACTGAGCGTCGACGGCGATGTGGCGGCTCTCACTGGGGTGATGCGACAGTGGCTGACCCGCCATCGCCGCTGGGACTGCGCGGTCTACCTCGCAGGGGAAAGCTACGGCACCACTCGGGGCGCGGCCTTGGCCGACTCGCTGCAAGCCGCTGGCGTGGCCTTGTCCGGGGTGATCCTGGTTTCCTGCGCCATGGACCTCCAGACCCTGCGATTCACACCGGGTAACGACCTACCCTACACCCTGTTCTTGCCGGCGATGGCCAACACCTCCCAGTACCACGGCTTGCTCAAAGGTCGGCTAGCAGCCGCTTCACAGGTCGCTCGCCAAGCTGCTGAGGACTATGCACAGGGCGATTACCTGAGCGCCTTGCATCAGGGTGCTCGGCTTACCCCCATTCGCCGCCGCCGGGTGGCACGGCGCCTTTGCGAACTCACAGGCCTGCACATCGACCTCATTGAGCAACACAACCTGCGAGTCAGCGACCAGTTGTACTTTTTCGAGGCCCTTCGCACCCAGGGTCGAATTGTCGGCCGATTGGAATCTCGCGTCACTGGCCCCATGGGCGCCAACCGCAGCCGCACTTGGGAGTTTGATCCCGGCATTGACGCGATCAGTGGGCCCTATGCGATGGCTGGCCAAGCCTACTTCACAAAAAGCTTGGGAATCGATCTGTTGGCTCCATACAAGCTGATCAACACCGAGGTGAACAAGGGCTGGAACTGGAACCGCGGCGAAGCACAGGGCAATCACTTCGCCAGCACCACGCCGGACCTGGCCCGCGCCATGCGACGCAACCCACATCTCAAGGTCTTGGTAGCCAGTGGTCGGTACGACCTCGGGACACCCTACAGCGCCACCGATTGGTCGTTGGCCCAACTCGACGTTCCTGCGGAAGTCCGCAGCCGACTCACCCATCGATACTACGATGCAGGACACATGATGTACACCCGACAAGCTGATCTGCAGGCCCTGCACGAGGACCTGCTGTCTTGGCTTCAGTCTTGATCGGCACGAATCGCAGCAACGCAGCCCTTTGAGCAGGAGCTTCATTCATGTCCTTCGGTGGTTTTCATGTGCATAGCCTGTACGATCACGAACTTGACTGACCAACAGATGCATCAGCATCATTGGCCTGGCAGCGGCGATTCACCTGTGACCAACCCCAATCGCTTAGCCTCTTTAGTCAATCATCCCTGCTGCGTAAAGCCTGTGCGATGAAGCTCGCCACCTGGAATGTCAACTCCCTGGGGGTGCGTCTGCCGCACCTGCTTGCATGGCTGGCCTCGCATCCGGTGGATGCCTTGGTGCTGCAAGAGACCAAGCTAACGGACGACAAGTTTCCACAGGCTGAACTGGCCCGAGCGGGCTGGCAAGCGGTGTGGTTTGGGCAGAAGACCTACAACGGTGTGGCCCTGCTGGTGCCCGCTTCGCAAGCCGCGCCGGTGGACGTTGTACGCAACATTCCAGGCTTCGTCGATGAACAGGCCCGGGTGATTGCCGCCACCCTCACAGGGCAGGGCGCACCTGGCTGCATGCGGGTGATTGGGGCCTACTTCCCCAATGGCCAGGTACCCGGCGGCGAGAAATATGCCTATAAGATGAGGTGGCTGCAGGCCCTTCAGGCATGGGTTCGCGTCGAGGTGCAGCAACACCCCCGCCTGGTGTTGATGGGCGATTTCAATATTGCGCCTGAAGATCAAGACGTGCACGACCCTGTGGCCTGGGCTGGGCAGATTCACTGCACCGATGAGGAGCGTGCCCATTTTCAGGCTCTCCTGGGCTTAGGCCTGTACGATGCCTTTCGCCTCTTCGAGCAGGCCCCAAAAAGTTGGACTTGGTGGGACTATCGAAATCTGGCATTTCGCAAGAACCAGGGCTTGCGCATCGACCACATCCTGGTGAGTTCAGCCCTCAAGCCTGCCGTTAGCGCCTGCGAAATCGACAAAGAAGCGCGGCGGGCTGAACGCCCCAGTGACCACGCACCCGTGCTGGTCACCGTCACGGACTGAAGGGCAAGGCTTCAGTCTTCCACACCCAAGTCTTGGATCTTTCGGGTGATGGTGTTGCGTCCAATGCCCAGCTTCTGGGCTGCCTCAATGCGGCGTCCACGCGTCACATCCAAGGCCGTACGTATCAACTGGCTCTCAAAACGCCGCGTCAGCGCATCCCAAACATCGGCTTCACCCGCATCCAGTCGAGCACGTGCATCGGCTTGAAGGCCGACCAGCCAAGCCGGTGGCCGTTCTTCGAGCGGCAACTGCAGCAGGTCTGTGCCGGCCGGCTCCGACACGGGCGCGTCGACCCGCGCAAGAGGGGTTGCGTCTCCCAAGCCATCTGAGGACGCAAGTGTCATCGGGCCGGATCCAGGGTCGCCAGCCCGCGCGAGGGCTGGGCCACGGGTCATTTCCGGGGGCAGGTCCTTGACCTGCACCACCTGTGCCGGCGCCATCACGGTGAGCCAATGGCACATATTCTCCAACTGGCGAACGTTGCCGGGAAAGTCGAAGGCGGCGAAGGCCTGCATTGCCGCCTCGCTCAGCCGCTTGGCCTCGACACCCAGGTCCCGCGCACTGCGCTGCAGGAAGTAGCGTGCCAGCGTAGGCACATCCCCTCTGCGCTCTCGCAGCGGCGGCAGGCGCAGGCGGATCACATTGAGTCGGTGAAACAGATCTTCGCGGAACGCACCTTGGCGCACCCGCTCTTCAAGGTTTTGATGTGTGGCGGCAATCACGCGCACCTGGCTGCGCAGGGGCTGATGACCACCCACGCGGTAAAACTGGCCATCGGACAAAACCCTCAGCAGCCGCGTTTGAAGATCGAAAGGCATATCGCCAATTTCGTCAAGAAAGAGGGTGCCCCCCTCCGCCTGCTCGAAACGCCCGCGCCGCATGGCCTGCGCGCCAGTAAAAGCACCGCGCTCATGGCCAAACAACTCGCTTTCCAGCAGATCCTTGGGAATGGCCGCGGTGTTGATCGCCACAAAAGGCCCTGACGCCCGTGGACTGTGCTTGTGCAGGGCACGGGCCACGAGTTCCTTGCCCGCCCCACTTTCGCCGGTGATCATCACCGTGACATGGCTTTGGCTCAAGCGCCCGATGGCCCGAAATACATCCTGCATTGCCGGGGCCTGGCCCAGAATCTCGGGTGGCTCGTCGGCTCGCTCCTCGGCCACCGCCTCTCGCAAGCTCTCATCCACGGCGCGCCGTACCAATTCCACCGCACGGGGAATATCGAACGGCTTGGGCAGGTACTCGAACGCCCCGCCTTGGAAGGCCGACACCGCGCTGTCCAGGTCTGAAAACGCCGTCATCACGATGACGGGCAAGCCAGGCATGCGGGCCTTGACCTGGGTCAGCAGGTCCAGGCCCGAGCCGCCTGGCATGCGAATGTCGCTGACCAGCACCTGAGGGCTGTCGGTATCCAGGGCAGCCAAGACATCACGCGTTTGGCTGAAACTTCGCACCGGCAACTGCTCCCGTGCCAGTGCTCGCTCCAGTACGAAGCGTATCGATTGGTCGTCGTCAACGATCCAAATGGATTTCATCGAAAGCCCCGTCTCAAGGCAGCGGAATCAGAATCTTGAACACCGTCCGGCCCGGCGCGCTTTCACATTCAATCGTGCCCTGATGCTGCTGCACAAAGGTCTGCGCCAGCGTCAACCCCAGACCCGAACCACCCTCTCGACCCGACACCAGCGGGAAAAAGATGCGGTCCAGCAGTTCCTCGGGGATGCCCGGTCCGTTATCTTCGGTATGCAATTCCAATGCCAAGCGCCACCGGCGCTTGCCCACAGTCACCTGCCGCAAAGCACGGGTGCGCAATAAGATGCGCGCTTGGCCCAGCACCCGCTGTACGTCTAAAGCCTGTGCCGCGTTACGCACGATGTTCAGCACCACTTGGATCATCTGTTCCAGGTCACCCCGGAACTCAGGCAAGGAAGCGTCGTAGTCCCGCACCACCTCCAGGCCCTGCGCGAACTCCGACATGATCAGAACCCGAACGCGCTCACAGACTTCATGGATGTTCACATCCCCGACCACGCGGGCCTGACGGTGTGGCGCCAACAGCCGATCCACCAAGTGCTGTAGCCGGTCGGCCTCGTTGACGATGACGGTGGTGTATTCGGCCAGGTCTTCACGTCCGTCTATCTCCATGGCCAGCAATTGCGCAGCACCCCGAATGCCGCCCAGGGGATTCTTGATCTCATGGGCCAGGTTGCGAATGAGCTCCTTGGTGGCTTGCGTCAGGTCCAGGACTCGGTCCTCGCGGTCCTGTCGGGTCTGCTGGCGAATCTCCACCAGCTGCACCAGCAAATGCCCGCTGCCGTCTTGCATGGCGGTGACGAAGGCGTGTACCGGCAAGGGCTCCAAGCCCGTGGGTGAGCCCAGCAAGCCCCGACGCAAGAGGCCTTCGAATCGGCCGGTGGCGAACTCGTTGCGCGCCACCGACTCCAGGCTCTCCTGCAGGGGCATAGGGTCGAGCAACCAGTCGAGCAAGGACCCGCGCATCAAGCTGCGCCGGGAAGCCCCCACAACGTCCTCAAAGCAGGCGTTGGCAAACAAACAGCGACCGCTGCGGTCGGCCACCGCCACCAGGGTCGCCAACAGATCAAATGCGGCCCAAGACCCTGGCACCTCAAAGGTGGCCGCGCCGACGCGGCCAGGGGGCACGGTCGGGTGTAAACCGCCACCCGAGCCGAAGCGCTCTGGGACAGTGGTGTATGGCCAGCTTGAACTCATCGACCCTTCAGCGCAGGCGCGCCAACTCCCGCCGGATGGCTTCGATGTCGGACTCGACGCGTCGAATCTGCGCCGTCTCCGCGCTCGACCGTTCGCCCGGGCGGCCCGTGCCTGAAGCCTTGAGGGCTTCCCGCAGGCGGCCCTCCTCACGTCGCAACTCGGCTTCCAGAATGCGGCGCGCTTCTGCGTCACGCTGCCGCTGCTCATCGACACGAACCCGGCCGTCGGCCTGCGCCGAACTCCCGGCAGGCACGGCCGACGACCCAGATGCGTCAACAGCCGCCATCGGCCCTGCGGGCGCACGCGCGGCGGTGCTCGGGGCCTGGGCCACAGGCAGGTCATTCAGCGGCTTGCAGCTGCGGCTGCGCGCCTCTTGCGGCGTCAAGTTATCCGCGTACAGCACCGGCGGGCCGGGGCAACGCATTACCACCGGTGCTGCCCCAAGGCTGGGGGCGCTTGATACCTGAGCCAGTGCTTGGACGTGGGCAACCCATGCGGCACACCACGCTGCGAAGACCAGGCTGGGCATGTTCATGTGATGATTATGAGGCAGTGCACAGACGGCGAACATGGCTTGCGCAGGCAGAAAAAAAGCGGCCAATTGGGCCGCTTTCAACGTCAAACCGTGGACCGGGCAAGCCCGGGCGCTGGCTCACAGGCTGTAGTACATGTCGAACTCGACTGGGTGCGTTGCCATGCGGAAGCGAGTAACTTCCTGCATCTTCAGGTCGATGTAGGCATCCAAGTAGGCATCGGTGAACACGCCGCCCTTGGTCAGGAAGGAGCGGTCCTTGTCCAGGTACCCCAGTGCTTGGTCCAGGCTGTGGCACACGGTGGGCACCTTCGCGTCCTCATCCGGGGGCAGGTGGTATAGATCCTTCGTAGCGGCTTCGCCCGGGTGGATCTTGTTTTCCACGCCGTCCAGGCCGGCCATCAGCAGCGCTGCAAAGGCCAGGTAGGGATTGGCCAAGGGATCAGGGAAACGTGCCTCAATGCGGCGGCCTTTGGGGCTGGCCACATACGGAATGCGGATGGAAGCCGACCGGTTGCGCGAACTGTAAGCCAGCTTCACCGGAGCCTCAAACCCCGGCACCAGGCGTTTGTAGCTGTTGGTGGTGGGGTTGGTGATGGCGTTCAAGGCGCGGGCGTGCTTGATGACGCCGCCGATGTAATACAGGGCGAAGTCTGACAGACCTGCATAGCCGTCACCAGCGAACAAGTTCTTGCCGTCCTTCCAAACCGACTGGTGCACATGCATGCCGCTGCCGTTGTCGCCCACGATGGGCTTGGGCATAAAGGTGCAGGTCTTGCCGTAGGCCGCCGCAACGTTGTGAATCACATACTTCTGCAGCTGCAGCCAGTCGGAGCGCTGAACGAGCGTGCTGAACTTGGTGCCGATTTCCATCTGGCCTGCGGCAGCCACCTCGTGATGGTGCACCTCAACCGGGACGCCCAGTGATTCAAGGATCAGGCATATCTCCGAGCGCATGTCTTGGCCGGAATCCACCGGTGGTACGGGAAAGTAGCCGCCCTTAACAGCGGGACGGTAGCCCTTGTTGCCGTGTTCATAGTTCTTGCCGGTGTTCCAAGCGGCTTCTTCGGCTTCGATCTCGAAGAAAGCACCGCCCATCTCGTTGCCCCAGCGGACGCTGTCGAATACGAAGAACTCGGGCTCGGGTCCGAAATAAGCGGCATCGCCCAGGCCCGAGGCACGCATGTAGGCCTCGGCACGCTTGGCCAGGGAACGTGGGTCGCGCTCGTAGGGCTTGCCATCACCAGGCTCGATCACATCGCAGGTGAGTATCAGGGTCGGCTCTTCGAAGAACGGGTCGATGTTGGCCGTGTTGGAGTCGGGCATGAGCAGCATGTCCGAGGCCTCGATGCCCTTCCAGCCAGCGATTGAGGAACCGTCAAAGGCGTGACCGGAGGTGAATTTGTCCTCATCGAAAGCAGACACCGGCACCGAAACGTGTTGCTCTTTGCCGCGGGTATCGGTGAATCGGAAGTCAACGAACTTGACGTCGTTGTCCTTCACCATCTTCATCACGTCGGCAACGCTCTTGGACATGGGGTGTTCTCCTGGGGGCTTTCGGGTTCAATGAAGGCCGGCACCGTCTTGGGGTGGGGCCGGTTGAGCGCCAGCAACGCGCATACAACAGCACTTTAGCAGGGACCATGCCAGATCCAGGGGTTATCCCAGGGTTTTACGCCCCGGGGCTGCACACATCGCTTCGCAGCCGAGAGGCGCTCGCTTGGTGCATGGCAGATTTACCGCACCAGCTCAGGGCCTAATGAAGCACCAAACTGGTGCAACATTCCTTTCAAAGCCGAAAAGGCCGCCAGGCTCTCCGACTCTGACCCTTTCACACCCAACTCAATATGCCGCCCCCACTCTGGGTGGTCAACACTCGGTAGGCTGAAGACCTTGATTCCGGCGTGACCGGCCTCCAGGGCCTCCATCAAGGGCGTCAGACTCGCTTCCATAGCGCCAAAAACGATGACCGATCGCTCGGTCTGCCGCTGTCCACCATGCAGGTGGGCATAGGGACCGTCCAACAGGTTCTCGATCATCGGCCAGGCCATCACCGGGAAACCCGGCACGAAGTGCAAATGCCCGAGACTGAAGCCGGGAATTTTGTTGTAGGGGTTGGCGATGATCTGCGCGCCTGTGGGAAACACACCCATGTTCAGTCGGTGGATGTTGTCGGCGCGGTCGGGATCAAACACCAAGCCTTGTTCGGCAGCGACCTCCTTCATCCGTTCAATGATGAGCGCCCTGGCCTCGGGATGCAGGGCAAGGTCCCGTCCCAGGGCAGCCGCCGCGCACTGTCGGGTATGGTCATCGGGGGTTGCGCCAATTCCGCCGCAGAAGAACACAACGTCTGCGCCGGCCTGCGCGTCGCGAATCACCGCAGTGATGCGCTGCCGGTCATCGCCCACATACCGCGCCCAACTCAGCTGGAGGCCCCGCGCCGCCAAGAGCTCGATCACCTTGGGCAAGTGCTTGTCCTGTCGTTTGCCGGAGAGGATCTCGTCGCCGATGATGATGAGGCCAAAGTTCATAGATTGCACCAGACGGGGTAAGCGGGTCAGCCAGGCCACTGCCCTTCAGACCTTCAGCCCTCCAGCACTGCAGCCCTCCATCCCCCGCAGGGCCTTGGCCGGGCAGCTGCACGGCCCACGACTTAGGGCTGCGCGGTCACAGCCGGCTGCGCTTCCAGGGCAGCCCCCTGGGCAGGCAGCGGGTCCAAAAGTTCGCCCTCATGAGTCACGCGGTGGTGCTGCAGGGCTGCCAAAAGGTAGTGGGCGAACCACAGCGAGGTCAACGCGAACACGGCGGTGTAAAGCCATATCGAGGCCATCATGACCAAGGGAGCCAGGACCAGGGTCAAGGCGCTGAACACCCAAATCGCACCCGGCGCCGCTCCCATCAGCCCAGAGACCACACCCATGGCCAGCAAGGGCCAACGGTGCGCCTTCATCAGGGCAACCCGTTCCTGCGGGGCGGCATGGTCGGCCAAGACGTCAAAACTCATCACCTGCATGGCCAACCAACCCCAAACCACTGGAGGCACCAGAAACACCAACGGCGGGATCAGCCACAGGGGGATCGAGACCAGCAGGACCAGCACCGCCAACAGCGATAGGCCAAGCGAACGCACCACCGACCACCATGCAGGCGATCCCTTGCGCCGCTCCAGATGCTCAAACCGCCGTTGCACCACCAACTTGACCAAAGACGGCGTGACGAACTGCGCCACGACCATTAGGCAGGCCACCACCAGCACGGGCACGACCGCAGCGACCAAGATCATCGGCGCCAAGACCGCTTTGAATTTGGGGGCTCCAACGGTTTCCAGCCACTTCAAGGCGGCCCCAAGCACGGCCGACATTTCCAAGGCCTCATGCACCAGCGCGACCCCCTGTTCCCAATAGGCCCAGGTCAGCACACCGCAAACGGCCATGAGCAGAAACACCGGCAGCAGCGACAGGGCCAGCACCCGAGGCAGGAAACAGTAGGCCACGGAGCGCACGAGTGCATCAAAGACTGCGGTCATGCTCGCCCCCACAGCCGCATCAAACCCAGCCACTGCTGCGACCAAAAGCCTCCTCCATAGTCACGTCCGCCGTGCTCCGGCAGTTGATCTCGAAGGCCAGTAGGCGCATACCCGGGCCGCTGGTCAGCCGTGCCAAAGAGGTGGTCCCACCAAGGGAACAGCACGCCATAGTTCACACCCCGTACCGCTGCCCGCGTCTGGCCACGAAAGGCTGCCAAGGGCTCAATACCATGGTGTTGTCGGTGAAACTTGGGGCTGACCAACAAGCGGTTTCCCCAGGTACCAAACGACCATCGCAGATTGGCGTGGGATAGGTTTTCAACCAACTGCATCACCACCACCAAGGCTACAAACTGAGCCGGCGCGACGCCCAGAACCAAGCCGACGAAGACAAACACCGCATCGTGGATCACATCGTCGAGCAGGTGGTTGCGGTTATCCGTCCAGGCTGTCATGTGACGCTGACTATGGTGCAGGGCATGCAACTGCCACCACCAACTCCAGCGGTGCTGCAGCCAGTGCATCAACCAACCCAGGAAGTCAAAGATGATCAAGTAGATTAGTAGCGATACCCAGGCCACGTCGGTGAAGCCCGGCAACAGCGCATCCACATGCCAGCTCGGCAGACCCCAGGTGCGCAACAAGCCAAGTCCGCTGTTCCACATTGGCTCCAGCGTGACGAACAAGACCGCGCGGAACACCCCCAAGCGGTGCAAACAGGTGTAGATCACATCTGGCCTGACAGCAGCGCGGACGACCCCACGGTCCTGCGGCGCGACCGTTTCGGCGGGCCACCAACGCTGCAATGGCACCAGCACCAAGGCCACAACGGCCAGCTGTACCACCCCCAGCATCAACCAAAGTGCGCCTACATAGCCATCTTCGATTTGGGCGTCCAGACCAAGCGCCAACATCAGCGGCAGCATCAGGTGTTCAAACACCCCTTGTTGCAAAGCGTCCCACCACTGCATCATCAGCGCCCCGACTCATCCATGGTTGCCACCCGCGCGAAAGCTGCGCCATGCACCGGGTGGTCGCGTAAAGTGCGAAAGCAAAAGCCCTTGGCCTTCAAAGCTTCGACCAGAGGCTCCAGCACGGCTGGAGCCCAGGGTTCCTTACGGTCCCAGATACCCAGGTGAGCCACCAGCACATCCCCGGCGCGGATGTCGCGCAGAGCCTTTTGCAACAAGTGTTGGTTGGTAAAGCGGACACTGTCGAGCTCGTCGCCCAGAAACCCTGCCGGCGACCATCCCACATGCTCAAATCCACAGGCACGCGCGGCCTCCTGCAGGGGCTGGCTCATGCGCCCGGCCGGTGCACGAAAAGCCGCTGCCATGCGATGCCCCGTCATTTCCATGAGGCGCTGCGCCGGCCGGCGCAGCTGCTCGCAGTAATCATGGGCATTGGCCGTGATCACCTGCCCACGCTGAGGCCCCTGGGTGACCTTAAATCGCCACGGGCCCTGTGACGGCACAGCCTCCGGCACCAGAACCCAATGGTCCCAGGTATGGGAGGCAAAGGCATGACCCTCGGCCACCCGTGCCCGCCACCACACCGCCCACTGATCATCCAAGCTGTGGCCCCCGCTTTGGGTGCGCTCGCTGGCCAGGAAAAACGTCACCGGCACTTCGTGGCGCCTCAAAACCTCGGCCACAAGCGGTGCCACACCCATATGGCCGGTGTCGAAGGTCAGGTACACCGGTCTTGCACAGGAGCCTGCAGCCCCTGCGCTGAGGCTTATGCCAAGGGCCATGTACACGCTCAAGCCCACGCTCCGAAGCAGCCTTTGGCCAGGGCGCGGCGCCCCCGGGGTGCGGCGCGTGCTGCGTGCGTTGCGTGCGTTGTGCTTGGACTGCACCGGCGTGACCCTCAGACGCGCTGCGCGTGGGCCAAGGTCCACACCCCGTGCGGCGACCGGCCAACGGGCACCTGGCGGATAACGCGTCTGTCGACCGTGTCGATATAGGTGAGCTTGCGTGCCCAGCGCGAGGTCACCAAAAGCGTGCGGCGGTCCGACAGAAACTCCATGCAATCGGGCCCGCCCGGTGCAGCAAGCTGATCCACGACGGTCAGGGACTGGCTGTCGATGACGCTGATCGTGTTGGCCACCCGGTTGCTAACAAACACATGGCGCTTATCGCCTTTTGCACGGAAGGCGTGTGCACCTTTGCCGGTGGTCACGCGCTTGACGAGTTTGGGTACCGCCTCACTGACATCGTAGGCCTCCACCACATCGGATCCGGTCATGCCGATGAGCAGGGTGCGGTCATCCGCCGTGAGGTATAGGTCGGCGGGCATACGGCCAATGGGCACCGTGTAGCGTACCGTCTGGGTGGATAAGTCCAGTGCCACCAACTGGTCACTGTCCTGCAGGGTCACGTATACCACCTTGCTTAAGCTGTCGATCATCAGGTGGCTGGGGGTCTTGGCCGCGAACACCCGCTTGGCCAATGCCAGTGGCGTTTGGGCGTTTTGCGGCTGCCAGCGATAGATGTCGATGTGGTTCAGCCGGTTGGCCGCCGTCACGAACCACTTCATATCCGGCGAAAACCGCAGATGATAGGGGTCCACTATCTGACGCAGCGTGCGCTGCACCTGCGCGGTGACAGGGTCAATGAAGGTCAACGAGTCTGACGCTGCGTTGGCCACAATCACACTCTTTTCGTCGGGCGTGAGGTACAGGTGGTGCGGCTCCTTGCCTGTGGCCACGCGCTGCCGTTCGGTGTGGGTGATCGGGTCGATAACGCTAACGTCGGCATCTAGCGAGTTCAGCACCATGATGGGCGTGAGCCCGTCAGCCCCCTGGGGCTGAGAACCCGCCGCAAGGGGAAGACCCAGCGCCAAGGCGGCCCCACCGGACCTCAACAGTTTCCGTCGGATCGTCGAATGCGTCATCAGTCGGCCGTGCTCACTCATCATCGCCAAAGATGCCACCCAATACAGCGCCACCGGCTACGGCGCCCAGGACGGATCCTTGTTCCTTGGAGCCACCCATCTGCGGGGCGGCTGCAAAGATGCGAGAGGCCAGACGCGAGAACGGAATGCTCTGCAGCCAGACCGTGCCCGGGCCAGTCATCTTGGCGAAGAACAGGCCTTCACCGCCAAACAGCGCCGTCTTGATCTTGCCCACGTACTGGATTTCAAAGTTGACATTGGGCGTGTAGGCCACCACGCAACCGGTGTCGATAAACAAGGCTTGACCCGGCTGCAGCTCGCGACGGATGACGGTGCCGCCGGCGTGTACAAAGGCGATGCCGTCACCCTCCAGGCGCTGCATGATGAAGCCCTCCCCGCCGAAGAAGCCCACGGAGAGCCTCTGCTGGAAGTGAATGCCCAATGAAACACCCCGTGCTGCGCACAGAAAGGAGTCCTTCTGGCAGATCAGCATGCCGCCCATCTGCTTGAGATCCATGGGTAAGATCTTACCCGGGTAAGGCGCCGCAAAGGCCACGCGTTGCTTGCTTGAGCCGTTGTTCGTGTAAACCGTGGTGAACAGAGACTCACCCGTGATCACCCGCTTGCCCGCCCCGAGCAACTTGCCGAAGAAGCCGGTTTGCTGCTGACTGCCATCACCGAAGACCGTGTCCATGGCAATGCCTGCTTCCATAAACATCATGCTGCCGGCCTCACCGACGGCCGCCTCGCCTGGGTCGAGCTCGACCTCCACGAGTTGCATTTCCGAACCCTTGATCTCGAATTCCACCACGTCCATGGCCATCTTGTGCACTCCGAATTGAAGTCGGTCATTTCCCGACGCAGCTGAAATGGTACCGAATCCCCGGGGCAGGGCGCAGGCCCCCGCATAATTCCTCCATGAGCGAGTATCCTGCTGCGCGCCCCTCGGACCGCCACGTACAGTCTTTTGCCCGCGGCCTGCAAGTCATCCGTAGCTTCGAAGCGGCACACCCGGCCCAAACCCTGTCGGAGGTGGCCAGACGGACCGGACTGACCCGCGCCGGGGCTCGACGCATCCTGCTGACGCTGCAGGGCTTGGGCTATGTGCAGGCCGACGGCCGGCACTTTCGTTTGGCGCCCCGCATCCTTGACTTGGGTTTTGCCTACCTGAGCTCGCAACCGCTTTGGCATCTGGCTGAGCCGGTGATGCAAGGCTTGGCCGAAACCGTGCACGAGAGCTGCTCAATGGCGGTGTTGGACGGTTGCGAAATCGTCTACCTCTTGCGCGTGCCCGCGCGTAAGATCATGAGTATTAACCTGGGCGTTGGCAGCCGCTTGCCTGCCTACTGCACATCGATGGGGCGCGTGTTGTTGGGCGGCTTGGGCGAGCAAGAGCGCCTGAGCACTTTGGTCGAGTCGGCAGGGGGCCAAACGACACTGCCGGCACGCACGCCGACCACCCTCACCAGCGTGGACGATGTGTTGGGGGCTATCAGCCAGGCACGGGCGCAGCGTTGGTGCCTGGTGGTAGACGAACTTGAGCGGGGCTTGACTTCCTTGGCAGCACCCATCGAAGACCGCAGCGGCCGGGTGGCTGCTGCCCTGAACATCAGCGCCCATACCAACGCTGTACACGACAGCCTCTTGGCCCACGCCCTGCCCGCGCTGCAACAGGCGGCGCAGGAGATCTCCGATTTGTTGCGCCGCATGGGCCCCTGATGCGCTGGCTTGCAGCCCAACGCCCCTACACCCAACGCACGACGTAAACATGCGCTTTGCCTGATCTGCTCAAGCCCTTCCCCGCCGGCGGCACGTTCAACCGCAGGGGTTGGCACGCCTTGGCCCACCTGCCCACGGCCGGAGGCGCTCCGTTTTGGGCTGACTTTCAGATCCTGCGCCAGCCCCTGGTCTTTACCCGAAGGGTCGAGCAACACCTGGGCCGCATGGCCCGCACCGTCATTGGCGGACAGCCCCAGGTTCTGCTGCTGAGTGCCGGCGCCCTGGAGTCGGTTTTGTTGGACCGCGATCGCGTGTTCAGTTCCAAGGGAGGATGGACCTCTTTGATGGGCGAACTCTTTCCTCGGGGATTACTGCTCAGAGATGGCGATGAACACCGGCACCACAGGCGGCTGCTGCTGCCGTCCATGAAGCGAGAAGTCCTCCAGGGCTATCTGCAACGGATGGAAGTGCCGGTGCGGTCCACGGTGCAACAGTGGGTTCAGCGAGCAGAACTGCCTGGGCTGGGGCTGCCCGCCATGCGCCACTTGGCGCTGTCGCGCGCCGCCGATCTGCTGCTGGCTTTGCACGACCCCTCTGAGGTGCGAAGCGCCGAGCACGACTTCGGAGCGCTGGTGGAAGCATCTACTGCGATGCTGCGGCTGCCCCTGATTGGCCGACGCTGGGCTCGCGGCCTGAACGCGCGAACGCGCCTGGTGGCGCAGCTCAAGAGCCTGACAGCCGCGCGCCGCGCGCACCCAGGCCCAGACCTATTGAGCCAGTTGGTGCAAGCACGCGACGAGGAGGGCCGTCGCTTGCAGGACGATGAGGTGGTCGATCACCTCGTCTTCTTGATGATGGCGGCCCACGACACCACGGCCAGCGCCCTGACCTCAGCCTTGTGCCTGTTGGCCCAGCACCCCGAGTGGCAGCATCGGCTGCGCCTCGAGGTGTTCCAAGAGGACCCCAAGCAGGACCTGATGCCCCGCATGGCTGCGCGCCAACAGATGGGCTGGGTGATCCGTGAAGTACTTCGGCTCAACCCCCCGGTGGCCTTCCTGCAGCGCCAAACCCTGGCATCGGTAGAACTGGAGGGCGTGAGGCTGCCCAGTGGCGCCTTGCTAACGCTGGCGCCTCTGCATGTGCAGCGCGACGCAAGGTGGTGGCCCGACCCAGACAGCTTCAGGCCCGAACGATTTAGAGCCTCGGAACTGCCGCACCCTTTTGCCTGGGCACCGTTTGGCGGAGGCGCACACCGGTGTTTGGGCCAGCACTTGGCCGATGCGCAGATGCGCTTGGTCTTGGGTGAGTTGCTGCTGCAGGCTCGATGGAGCCTTCCCCTGGGTTTGTCGCCACAGTGGCGCCATGCACCCATCACCCATCCAACGCAAGGTGGGCCACTGTTGCTGCAGCCCCTTTAAATCAGAAGTAGCCGTTGAGCCTCAAGCCCCATTGATGCGCAGACATGCTGCCGGCGCCGATCATGCTGCGCGCAGCCGGCGCTAAAGGTCTGCGGCTCCAATCCAGGCGACCATCGACCGACACGCAGGGGATGAACCTCAAGACAAACCCGGGCCCAGCGCAGCGTCCGTACGATTGCGCGAAGGCTCTTCGGATCGCAGGTCGTCCGCACAGCGCCTAGCGAAGGGCCTTCGCCACCGCTTCGCCTATAGCCATGCACGCCGTCAGGCCTGGCGATTCAATGCCGTACAGGCCCAACCATCCGGCCACGCCGGTCTGCGCCGGGGCGCTGATGATGAAGTCACCCGCCGGAGCACCTGGCCCCACCGTCTTGGGTCGAATACCGCTGTAGGCTGGCAGCAACGCCCCTTCCGGCAGGCCCGGCCAGTAGCGGCGGATATCGCGTTCAAAAGCTTGGCGACGCGATTCGTCAACGCTGTAGTCCAAACCCAAGGCATCGGGCACACAAGCCTGTGCCGCAGCCTGTGCCTGAAGCCACTGCACATCGGGTCCGAAGCGTGCCTGCCCGCCCAAGTCCAGGGTGAGGTGGGTGCCCAGGCCAGCAGATGTTTGCACGGGATACACCAAGCGTGAAAAAGGCGAGCGGCCCTGCAGGCTGAAATAGTGCCCCTTGCAAAAATGCACTGGCGCGACCGATTCCAGCGGGACCCCCCGAATACGGCTGGCCAGGGCAGGCGCCGTCAAACCTGCGGCGTTGACCACCGTGCGCGCATGCAAGCGCATCGGCTCATGCCCACCGACCTCCAAGACCAGCGAGCCGTCGCCTAGGACTTCACCACCCAGGACCGGGCTGCACAGCGCCAATTGGGCACCGTGCGCCTGAGCCTGACCCAACAGCGCGGTCATCAAGGCGTGGCTATCGATGATGCCGGTGGCCGGCGAGTACAAGGCTGCCACCGCGCGCAGAGCAGGCTCCAGGCTCTGCGCTCGGGTACCGTTCAACAACTCCAGGCCCCCTACCCCGTTGGCCTGACCCTGGGCAAACAAGCCCTCAATGGCGTGCACTTCCGCCGGCTCAGTGGCCACCACCAGTTTGCCTGTGAGGCGATGCGGCACACGCCACTGTTGTGCGAAGTCGAGCAACATCACCCGACCCCGCACACACAACTGAGCCTTGAGCGAGCCGGGCGGGTAGTACAGCCCCGCATGCAAGACCTCGCTGTTGCGCGAGCTCACGCCCGTGCCGAACGCTTGCTGCGATTCCAGGATCAACACCTCGCGCCCGGCCATAGCCAATGCGCGCGCGGCCGCCAATCCGACGGCACCGGCACCGATCACCACAACGTCTTCGGGCTTATCCATAAGTCCCCACCCAGGTCACCACGCGACCCCCACTGCCCAGCTTGAAGCGCGCCAGCCCGGGGTTGCGCTCGGTGTTGACGCCGCCTAGGTCGAGTTGCCTGACACCTCGCTGAGCCAGGAGGCGGCAGGCTTGCCACAGCAAGAGGTTGTGCGCGCTGTGTTCGCGCCCGACGTCATCGGCCCAGCCCAGGTGATAGGTCGCGCTGCTGCCATGCACCATGAACAGCATGCCTGCGCATCGATGGTTCTGGAGTTCAGCGGCCAAGGTCAACAAGGCCAAAGAGGGTTTCTGGTGCGCCTGCTGGAAAGCCTGAATGAATCCCGCTGGCAGGCTCAGATAGCCACGAACCTTGCGCTGGGCGGCTTCGGCCTGGACCAGCCACTCGTAGTCACTGACCTTGCTGCCGCACACGCGCACCTTCAAGGGGCTGCGCTCTGCCGCGTTCAGGCGGTTGCGCCACCGCTGCTCCAGTGCGGCGCGCCGTTCATCTTCCGGACGCATCAGATTGAGCAAGACGGTAGAACGGCCGGTTGCCAGCCGCATCCGGTGGCTCAAGGCATGCTCCAAGGGCTGACCGGGTGAGCGCTCCGGCGGCAAGCCGGCTTGCAAGTCTTGTGCTGGGCTGAACAGCGCCAGCCGGGGCCTGCCCAATGGAAGCGACCGGATCACCATGTTGACCGCTTCACGTTGCTGCGCCGGGGACACACCGTGGGCCCAAATCGGCCCACCCTGGCAGAAGGTCAAGCGGACAAACCAAGGCAGGCGCTGAACAATGAACTGCGCCGTTGCCAGCCAGGGCGACTTGATCGAGGCATCTTGGGTCAAGGCCACCCGCAGGCACGGCACACCTAGGGACTGCATAGCCGAGGCATAGGTCCAGCTCTGTTGTAGCCCTGCCAGGCCTTGGTCGGTCAAGGCCTCCCAGCGATGGCGGTCATCGGGCATCCAGTGCGCGTGCATGCCTTGATTACACTCGAAACCATGCCAGTCACCGAGCAACCCACCAAGGCCCAGAACCAGGCCCTCCATGAGCCCACGTCCGCGCCGCCAGGCGGGCCGGGCACCGTGATGGGCTGGCGCTTGGGCGGCGAACGCCTCACGCTGGCCGGTTGGGCTGTCTTGTTTGCCGTCTTCGGGCTACCGGTGCTGGTACTGGGCCTGATCCTGGACGGCTTGGCCCAGTGGATTTTCGGATGGTGCCTGGGCGTGTGGTGCTGGTTTTAGCCCCGGGGCATCAGGCTTGAGCCCGCAACCACGGGCTGACCCGGTATCGCTCGCCCCGATAGTGTGCATCCAGCCGGTCAAGAAGGACTACGACACTTTGCGCACTCCAGGCCCGTAGCCACTCAAACGGACCGGCCGGATAGTTCACCCCCAACTTCATGGCCGCATCTGCATCCGCGGGCGTGCACACGGCCTGGTGTACGGCGTCGGCGGCTTCGTTAATCAGCATGGCTACGGTGCGGGCCACCACCAAACCCGGCGTATCGACCACTTCATGGGGCTCCACGCCCTGGCTCAACAGGTGAGCCACGGCCACAGCGCGTTGTTCAGCGCTGAGGCCCGCAGCCGTGGCAAAGGCCACAGCGGGTGCCCTACCGGTGGCGCCTGAGCCCGTGAGGGACGCACCCATCATCCGGTCGTGGACCACCACGGCCGTTGTTTCCAGATCCCGCGCCAGTTCACCTGTGGTGCGTCCGTCGGTGGGTACGATGTGCACGCCCTTCACCACAACCCCGCTATGTCGATCATCGGCCACTGTTGGTGCGGCGGCACAGGAGGCCACAGGCTCGAACTGCACTGGGGGCAGCGCGGGTACACCCTCGGGGTAGCGATAGAAGCCGCGCCCTGTCTTGCGACCCAGCATCCCGGCATCGACCAGTTCGCGCTGCAACAGGGAAGGAACATAGCGCTTGTCGTAGAAATTGGCCTCGTACACCGAGTTCGTAACCGCAAAGTTGGTGTCATGGCCGATCAGGTCCATCAACTCACAGGGGCCCATACGAAAACCCACGGCCTTCAAACAGGCGTCCAGCAAAGCGGGTGAGGCGGCCTGCTCCTGAAGCAAGGCCAGAGTTTCAGCATAAAAGGGACGCGCAATCCGGTTGACGATAAAGCCGGGCGTGCTCTTGGCATGCACCGGTACCTTGCCCCACACCTGACTGAGTTCGAAGATGCCCTGCGCCACCGCACCGCCGGTATGCAGACCCGAGACCACCTCCACCAATTTCATCAGCGGCACAGGGTTGAAGAAATGCATCCCCACCAGGCGCTCTGGATGCTTCAGGCCATTGGCGATGGCTGTTACAGAAATAGAGGACGTGTTGGTGGCCAGCACGCAGTCCTCGCTGACCAAGTTTTCAAGATCCTGAAACAGCGTGCGTTTGACTTCCAGATTTTCCACGATGGCTTCCACCACCAAGCCAAGGCCAGAGCGAGCCACCTCATCCAGTGAAGAGACCGGCACGATGCGCGCCAGCGCGCTCTCGCAAGCCTGGGTTGTGAGTTTTCCCTTGGACACCAGGCCTTGCAGCGTTGAAGCCAGCTTAGCCTTCGCCTGCTCGGCCACACCTTCGCGGGCATCATGCAAGAACACCTGCTGCCCGGCGAATCGCATCGACTGCGCGGCCACCTGTGCGATGCCCGCGCCCATGATGCCGGCGCCTACCACCAGCACGCTCTTTGAACTCAAGTCCATACGTTTTTCAACCCATCACAATGGGCACCGAAGTGCTCTCATGCCAGGCCCTGCGGTCAGTAGGTCTCCAGGTGCAAGCGCCCGTGCTTCCTCATGTCAGCGCCGACCGTGTCCCAATCCAAACCGGCAGCCTTGGCTACATCGTGCAAGGCCAGTACCACCCCATCTTCCATGGCCTTAAGGCCACATACGTAGAAGTAGGCATTCGGGTCGGCCAGCAGCTTGGCCAGGTCGGCGCCGCGCTCACGCATAGCGTCCTGCACATACTTCTTGGGCTGGCCCGGCGTGCGGCTAAAGGCCAGGTTGATGTCAATGAAATCATGCGGCAGTGATTGCAGAGGACCGAAGTACGGCAACTCTTCCTTGGTGCGCGCACCGAAAAACAGCGTGAGCTTACCGCCCTCAAACTTGCCCGATGCCCTCAGGCGCCGGCGCCATTCAGTCATGGCGCGCATCGGCGCACTGCCCGTGCCGGTGCAGATCATCACCACGTGGCTCTTGGGGTGGTTGGGCATGAGGAAACTCGAGCCAAAGGGTCCGATCACCTGCACCTTGTCGCCTACCCCCAGGTCGCACATGTAGTTGCTGCCGACGCCACGCACCGGCTTGCCCTGATGGTCTTCCAGCACGCGCTTGATGGTCAGCGACAGGTTGTTGTAGCCTGGACGCTCACCATTGCGCGGCGAGGCGATCGAGTACTGGCGTGCGTGGTGGGGCTTGCCGCGCTCATCTAGACCCGGCGGAATGATGCCGATCGATTGCCCTTCCAGCACCGGAAAGGGCATAGCGCCAAAGTCCAGCACGATGTGATGGGTGTCGTAGTCCTTGCCTATCTCGGTGACCCGCACATTGCCAGTAACAGTGGCCGTCACCGTCTTCTCGGCAGCCTTGGCTCCGTACAGGTTGATGTAGGGGTGCGCCGCTGACCATGGCGCGATGGATGAGCCGTACTGCGCGCTGTTGAAGCTTTTTTGCTGGGCAGGATCAAGTTTGGCTGGGGCGGCCTGGGCCTGATCCGCCACCGCTGAGCGAGCCCCAGCCGAAGCGAGGCCCGCTGCCTGCAACTCGGCTTCGCTCAGTTCACCGGGCAACACATCCCAGGTCAGCTGCTCAGCCACGCTGTAGGCCTTGACCTTGGGCATGCTGCGCCAGTTGTCAATCGAGCCCGTGGGGCATGGCGAAACGCAGTCCATACACAGGTTGCACTTCTGCGCATCCACCACATAGTTGCGCGAGTCGTGGGTGATGGCACCCACCGGGCAGGTAGCTTCGCAGGTGTTGCAGCGGATACAGATCTCTGGGTCGATCAGGTGCTGCTTGATGACGGCGGAGTCGGCCACGTCCATAACGGTCTCCTGTCCTGTTGTGCCCCGCAAACCAATGGCCCGTGGGGAAAATCTAGTCGGCTAACCTCATCGGCTTCGAGCTCAGCCGGGTGCCCTTGCAAAACAGGGGCCCGCAGGCCCCTGTTGCGTGGTCTGCCGCTTCTTTGGCACACCGCTTTGGGCCTGCAGGCTTCAGTTGAAGCGCACGTACTCAAAGTCCACCGGCTGGCGGTTGACCCCCATAACCGGGGGCGCAATCCAGTTGGCAAATTTGCCGGGCTCCACGCAACGGCCCATCAAACTGGCAACAAACGCACGGTCGGTGGCGTTGGGCAGCCAGTTGTCGACATTCATCGCCCACTCGGCTTCGCTGACCACACGGCCTTCCGGCGACACCTTCACAGCGGACAAGGCGCCGATATTGCGGTGGAAAGCCTTGTGCGGGGCCTTAAGGCGGAAGGGGATGCCAGCCTTTTCGATGATCTTGTTCCAGCGCTCCACACCGGCGATCGAATCCTTGATGTAGTCGTCGCGCAGCACTTCGTTGAGTGCGTTGAGCATCGGCACTTCCTTGTCAACCAGCTCACCGTTCTTCACTTCTAAAACGCGATAGGTTTGGCCGCGCAACTGATGGTCATCGGTGCGCTTGCCTTCTTCGTAACGGCCCTTCAAACCGGTGCTGTAGAAGGTGGCGGCGTTCGAAGACTCGTCCGCGCCGAACAGATCGATCGTGACGGAGAAGTGGAAGTTCAGGTAACGCTGCAGTGTGAGCAGGTCGATCACACCGGCTTCGCGCAACTTCTTCGGATCATCCGTCTTAAGCTCGTTCATCGCCTGGCAGGTGCGGGTGATCACGCGGCCCACTCCCGACTCGCCCACGAACATATGGTGCGCTTCTTCGGTCAGCATGAACTTGGTGGTGCGGGCCAGCGGGTCGAAAGCCGATTCAGCCAAGGCGCACAGCTGGAACTTGCCGTCGCGGTCGGTGAAGTAGGTGAACATGAAAAAGGACAACCAGTCAGGCGTCTCTTCATTGAAAGCTTGCAGGATGCGGGGGTTGTCTTCCTGGCCCGAACGGCGCTCAAGAAGAGCTTCTGCCTCTTCACGGCCGTCACGGCCGAAATGCTTGTGCAGCAGGTAGACCATGGCCCACAGGTGGCGGCCTTCTTCCACATTGATCTGGAAGAGGTTACGCAGGTCGTACATGCTGGGCGCAGTCATGCCCAGGTGCCGCTGCTGCTCCACCGATGCCGGCTCGGTGTCACCTTGTGTGACGATGATGCGGCGCAAATTGGCCCGGTATTCGCCGGGTACTTCGTTCCAGGCCTTTTCGCCCAGGTGGTCACCGAAGTGGATCTTGCGGTCGCTTTCGCCGGGATTCAGGAAAATCCCCCAGCGGTAGTCGCGCATCTTCACGTGGCCAAAGTGGGCCCAGCCTTGCGGGTCCACCGAAACGGCGGTACGAAGGTAGACGTCAATGTCGGTGGAGCCCTCAGGACCCATGTCGTCCCACCAGTTGATGAAGTTGGGCTGCCAGCCTTCGAGCGCGCGCTGGAGGGTGCGGTCTTCGCTGAGGTTGACGTTGTTGGGGATCTTTTCGCTGTAGTTGATGCCAGTAGTCATATTGCTGCTCCAAAAATTCTTTAACTACTCCCATGGGGACAGAGCTCCTTCGTTTGCTCTGTCGGTCTGTCCCCGACAGGAATTGCGGGCTTCGCTGAGCCCAGCGTTACACGCGGTTGAAATCAAACGCGGCCTTATCTCCCTTGCCGTACACCTTCAAGGCGCCCTTTTCACCCACGGCGTTCGGGCGCTGGAAGATCCAGTTCTGCCAGGCAGTCAGACGACCGAACACCCGTGTAACCATGTTTTCCTTGCCGTTGAAGCGCAGGTTGGCTTCCATGCCCGTCAGGGCGTCGGGGCTCATGGCCACGCGCTCTTCGATCGCGATGCGGACTTCGTAGCCCCAATCGATGTCGTCGGGGTTGCTCGTATTCAAACCCAGCTTGAATGCCGTATTGGCATCCAAGGGCTTGCCAACGGCAGCGCGAACGGCTTCCATGGCCGGGGCTTCGTTGTAGAAGCGGCGCTGCAGGCGGCTTTCGTCGGTTGCCATTGGGTAGGTGCCGAAGTTCAACTCACCTACGGTCAGCACGGGCGCCTTCTCGGGCGAATCCGGTAGCGCCAGGTGGTAGATACGGTCGCAAGCCAGGGCCAGTTCAAGGAAGGTACCGGCGAAGCAAGAGCCCTCTTCCACCAAGGCGAACAGGCTGCGTGAGGACACGTCCAGGCGGGACAGGGTGCGACGCAGCAAGCCGGTTGTTTCGCGCACGAACCAATGCGATTGGTGGGCAGCTAGCACCGAATCCATAGCCAGCACCGCGGCGGAATCACCCTGCGTTTTGATCAGCCAGGTGCCGATGTCCAGCTCATTGGTGCGCATATTCAGGATCGCGTCGTCCAACTCACGAGCCAGTTGCAGCGGATACCAGTTCGAAGCGGCGGCTTCTATGCCAGTCACATCCGTGGGCTGCGCGCTGGCGGGGGCCTTGACGGTGAAGGTGGCCACACGCTTGGCACGGTCGATTTCCACGGTCACGCTGGTGTAGCGAAGGACATCGGCTTCGATAACCCGGTTAAGCGGGGTCAGGGCCACACCATTGGCATTGGCAGGACGGTCGCTTTGGGCGGCCAACTCCAGCGCACGCTCTTGCACACGGGCAGCGAATTGCGCGGGCTTGGCGATCTCATCGACCAGGCGCCAGTCCTTGGCCTTCTGGCCACGCACACCTTCATTGGTGGTGCAGAAGATGTCGGCCAGGTCGTGGCGGACCTTGCGCTTGTCGGTCACTCGGGTCAGGCCGCCGGTGCCGGGCAACACGCCCAACAGGGGAACCTCAGGCAGACTCACCGCAGAAGAGCGATCGTCAATCAGGACGATCTCGTCGCAGGCCAAGGCCAGTTCATAGCCGCCGCCGGCGCAAGCACCGTTGACCGCCGCCAGAAATTTCAGGCCGCTGAAGCGGCTGGAATCTTCCAGACCGTTGCGGGTTTCATTGGTGAACTTGCAAAAGTTCACCTTCCAGCCGTGGCTGGACACGCCCAGCATGAAGATGTTGGCGCCTGAGCAGAACACCTTGTCCTTGCCCGAGGTCACGACCACGGTGCGCACTTCGGGGTGCTCGAAGCGAATGCGGTTGATGGCGTCGTTCAACTCCACATCCACGCCGAGGTCGTAGCTGTTGAGCTTGAGCTTGTAGCCCGGGCGCAGGCCGGCGTTTTCATCGAAGTCGGCCTTAAGGGTCGCCACGGGGCCCTCAAAGCTCAGTTTCCAGTGGCGGTATTGGCTCGGGTTGGTTTCGTAGTTGACGCGTTGGTCCTGGCTCATGGCGGTTTTCTCGCTCGGTGGGCTCGTGCTTGCAGAGGGACTTGAGTGTCTCGTTTGGCCTTACCGCCCGAATGCACCGCAGTGCATGCATTAAATCTCAAGCGTAGTTTAATGCATTTCTATTCCCCGTCAACAACAAAACATGTACTTTTTTGCATATTCGGGTTCACCCTTGGCTAGACGGGCAGTCCCAGGGCCCCACGCATCACCTCGCGCAGCTTGGCAAAGGTCGCGTCCAATGGTTGCATCGAGGTGTTCAAGCTGAACTCCGCCTTGCCATAGAAAGCCGCGCGCCCCGACAAGATGCCGCGCAGGTCTTCCATCGCCTCCTTGCTCGCCGACATCGGCCGCATATCCCCCTGAGCGATCACACGCTTCATGTGGTCTTCTGCGTCCGCTTGCAACCACACCGTGGTGCAGTGCGACAGCAGGAGGTTGAAGGTGCCCGCATCACTGACCAATCCACCTGGCGTGGCGATCACCGCTTCGGGGTGGATCTGAATCGCTTCTTCCAGCGCACGCCGCTCATAGCGCCGATAGGCGTTTTGGCCGTAAAGCCCTTGAATCTCAGCAATGGAGCAGCCTGCGAATTTCTCAACCTCGCGGCTGAGCTCCACGAAAGTAAAGCCCAGGTCTTCAGCCAGCATGTGCCCCAGGGTGGACTTGCCCGCCCCGCGCAGGCCTATCAAGGCAATACAGGAGCTGCGCCCGTGCGCACCACCGGTGCCCAGCATGTCACCCACGGCCAGTCGCACGCGACGCAATGCAGCCTCGTCGCGCCCACCAAGCAGTTCGCGCAGCAGCAGCCATTCCGGGTTGGCCGTGGTCACATCACCAATGAGTTCGGCCAACGAGCACTGCAGCGCCAGCGCCACCTGCTGCAAGACCAAAATGGACGCATTGCCCACCCCGTATTCCAGGTTGGCCAGGTGCCGCTCAGAAACGTTTGCCAGGGATGCCAGGGCCTTGCGCGTCATGCCTCGGCGTGAACGCAAGGCCCGCACCCGCTCGCCCAGACGCAACAGAAACGGGTTCTTGCTGCTGTACTGAGCCTCGGGCTCGGCAGCGCCGGCGCGTTGCACACCGCCGTCGAAGAATACCGGGGCGCTCTGTGATCGGTCTTCTTTGTTCTTCATCATTTGCAACATAGTGCTTGACATTGGCTTCAAGCGATCTAAGGGTTTACATAAGCACAATACTTCATATCCCGAAAGTTCACAACCCCGGCCGTCAAGACCGGCCGACCGAAATCCAGGCCCCAAGCGATCAGCGTGAGCCAAACCCCCATACCTATTGCCAGCGCCCCACCATCGCGCTTCACCTTCGGTAAGCAGCTGCTGCATATCGATCAGGGTTGCGGCGCAAAGCCCGCCTTCGTCGATGACACCGAGGCCCTGAGCTGTGCCAAGCTGGGCCGCCGGGTGCGAGGCCTCAGCTCCGCTGCTCTGCCAACGGCGCGGTGCATCACGGCTGCGGTACCGCCCTGCCAAGACCGGGGCCTGGTCCTTGACCAAATTGACCACAAACGGCCGTACACTGAGGCTATGGGAAAAACGATGCCTTCCAACGCGTTCCTGCGCTTTGTTAACCTCATGCGGGCCATTTCGGTCCTGCCGGCGGGCATCTCCCTGGACCCGCAGGAGGAACGACTGATGCATGAGTTGGCAGTCCACTGGGGCCGCGGTGACAGCGTCACTGTCCTGGCAGCGATGAGGATGCTGGCAGATGCCAGCCCCAGTACGGTGCAGAGGCGGCTCAAGACACTGCGCTCCAAGGGCCTATTGATGTTCGAGACTGCGGCCCACGATGCTCGGGTCAGGTATGTGGTGGCCACCGATCAAGGGCAGGCGTATTTCATGCGCCTGGGCGAAGTGATGCAACAGGCCGTGGGTCGTCGCTGAACACATCCACAGATTTAATTTTTTGTGCAGCTGCTCAAGGCTGCGAACGCTACTGATGTTGAAAAAATTATTTTCATCAAGCTGACTGCAACCTGCTCCGGTGCTCGCGCCAACCCTCATCGCTGCCCGGTATGCAAGGTCTGATACCCACTGTCGAAACGATCATCGCTCTATCTACCGGTCTCGTGGTTTTGGCGGTGGGCAATGACCATCTGCTGCGCTGGACCGAAGTGACTCCAGACGTCAACTGGACCTATCTGCCCGCTGGCCTGCGCATGTGCTATGCCCTCGTGCTGCCAATACAGGGCACCCTCGCCATATTTTTGGCCACCATGGTTCTGGCATCGCGCGACCCCAACCTCGCGTTCGTTTTGATTGTGGCCACGGCATGTGGCGCGGCGGCGGGCCCAACGTTGGCGCGTTTGGTGGCCGTGCAGCATTTGGGGCTGCGGCCCGACTTGGAAAACCTCAATTCCCGAATGTTGTGGGCGCTGTCAGCCCTCTTCGGCCTGTTCAGCAGCACCTTTCACCGGGCCTTCTTTACTGCCCGGGATCGCGACCCGGCTTGGCTATCGATGTGGATTGGCCACACCCTGGGCTGCTTGCTGTGTCTGTACGGGCTGAAGGGCTTGACCCTTTGGTGGCGCAAGTGGAGTCGTCGGTGAGCTATACAAACCTATGGGGCCCCCTCGTGGCGGCCTTGGTGTGCTGCCTTCTGGTTTGGACCCAGCGCTGGCACGGCGCCTACACCCTGGACAGTAGAGTTGGGGTGCATAAGGTACACATCCGCCCCACACCACGAGTTGGTGGTGTTGGGACCCTGGCTGGCCTTGTGGTGGTCTATCTCCAGGCTGCACCCGATGCCCAAGCTGTCATTGGCCCCATGCTGCTGGCAGCCGTACCGGCCTTCTTGTGTGGTCTGGCAGAGGACCTGACAAAGCGCGTTGGGGTGCGGACGCGCCTTTGTGCCACGGTTGGCAGCGGCGTGCTGGCCAGTATGCTGACTGACACCGCGCTCGCCCACACAGGCCTGCCCTGGCTCGACCAAGCCCTACAAGCCTGGTGGCCCCTGGCAGTGGCCTTCACCGCATTCTGTGTCGGTGGCGTTGCCAACGCAGTGAACATCGTGGACGGCTTTAATGGGCTGGCTGCGGGCCTGGTCATCATTTGCCTGTGCGCATTGGGTACCATCGCACTCCAAGCCGGCGACCACACGCTGGCTGGCGTCTTGTTTGCCTCAAGTGCTGTGGTGGGCGGATTCTTGGCGGTCAACTTCCCGCTGGGTAAGATTTTTTTAGGCGATGGTGGGGCCTACACCCTGGGCTTCTGGCTGGCCTGGCTGGCGGTCTTGCTGATCGAGCGTAACCCCGAGGTCAGCGCCGTAGCAGTGCTGCTGAGTTGCATCTACCCTGTGCTGGAGGTGGTCTTCAGCGTGGTCCGTCGGCTGCGCCGTGCCCATCCGGCCATGCACCCCGATCGGCTGCATCTGCACTCGTTGGTGAAGTACCGTGTCGCGCGTAAGCGCCTGGCTCACTGGCCCACGGTCATGCAAAACGCCAGTGTCTCCCCCTTCATCTGGCTGATTGCTTTGGGGCCCGCATGCATGGGCGCCTTGTTTTGGAAGACTGCGCCCGCTGCGTGGGGCGGGTTGTTGGCGTTCGTGATGGCATACACCCTGATCTACAGGCGCTTGGCCTTGTTCAGCTGGCGCTGAGCAGAGCCCCCTGCGGGGCGACAGAGAGATACGACTTTGGCCCTGTAAGATCCATCTACATCGGTTTAAATTCAGGCTATGATTTATTTGCACACCATGGTTCGCGTGTCCAACGTAGAGCGATCATTGGCCTTTTACCGCGATGCACTCGGACTTCAGGTTCAGCGCGAATACGCCAGCGAACAGGGTCGATTCACATTGATCTACCTGGCTGCACCCGGCGATAAACAGGCGCAGATTGAACTCACCTACAACTGGGACCCCGAAACCTACAGCGGCGGGCGCAACTTCGGCCACATTGCCTTTGGTGTGGATAACATCTACGAAACCTGTGCGCGGCTGCAGGATCATGGCGTCATCATCAGCCGCCCTCCGCGCGATGGCCGCATGGCCTTCGTACGCAGCCCCGATCAGATCAGCATCGAGCTGCTGCAAAAGGGAACCCCTCTGCCGCCGGCAGAGCCCTGGACCAGCATGCCCAATATTGGCAGCTGGTAGGCCTTAAGCGCCCCGCCGCTGGCACGCGCGCACGCCCGCAGTTCATTTTCCATCCACCGCCGCACTGCACCTGTGCCGCGGGTATCGGATTAGGTCTTCTACTCAGGGTGACGGATTTCGAAGGACACCAGCGCCTTACACCTTGCTCGATCCGTTGTGGAGAAAAGATCAGTCAAGATTTGACCCAGGATGGGGCCGACGCCGGCAGCGGGCTCGCATCCAGCGGACGCCTGTGCACAGGCCGATCCACTGGCCAGCAACAGCAAGGCGGCCAGAGCGGCTTGGCTATGGCCATCATGTTCTGTCGATCCTCATCGGCATAAAGCCGAGGGCCTACTCGGCCTTGATACCTGCAGCCTTCACCACGCCCTCGTAACGGGAAAGGTCTCGCTTGATTTCCTCGCCGAACTGCTCAGGGCTGCCGGGGCGCGGGTCGATGCCCAATACGGCCAAGCGTTCCCTCAAGGCGGGATCGGCCAGCACCGCGTTGAGCTCGGTGTTCAGCCGCTGCACGACAGCAGCCGGCGTGCGCGCCGGTGCCAAGAGTCCCACCCATGAAGTGACGACAAAATCGGCGATGCCACTTTCAATGAAGGTGGGCACCTCGGGCAAGGCCGGTGTACGCACCGGGCTGCTGACGGCGATGGCCTTGAGCTTGCCACTCTTGACATGAGCCTGTGCACCGGCTACGGCGGTGTATACCAAGGGAATCGCGCCCCCGATCACATCGGTAATGGCCTGACCACCGCCCTTGTAGGGTACGTGCGTGAGTTGGGCGCCCGTACGCTGCTTGAGCAGTTCAGCTGCAATATGGGGCGTGCCGCCGATACCAGACGTGCCGTAGGGCAAGCCGCCCTGCTCTTTTCTGGACAGTGCCAATACCTCTTGCAGCGTGTTCGCCTTGACACCCGTATTGGCCACCAAGATCAGCACTGCATCGCCAATCTTGCCCACGGGCTGGAAGTCCTTTTGGGTGTCAAAAGGCACTTTGGCGAAGACATGGGGATTGATCACCAGCGTGCCATCAAAGCCCAGCAGCAAGGTGTAGCCGTCCGCTGCGGCGGTCGCCGCGAGCTGAGTGCCGATGTTGCCGGACGCACCGGGCTTGTTGTCTACCACCACCTGTTGCCCCAGCCGTCGGCTCAAAAACTCGGCGATCACTCGACCGCTGGTGTCGGTCACGCCACCGGGAACGAAGGGCACGATCAGCCGCAGGGGTTTGTTGGGCCAAGGCTCGGTGCTGCCCTGTGCAAGCGCAGGGGCCCAAAGGCTGGCCGCAGCCGCCCAACAGCTCAGCAAAATATGTCGGCGAAGGCTCATGAAGGTCTCCCGTGTTGTGGTGTTGAGGGTTTGATCCGGATACCGGTAACGCCCCTAGTCTTGGGCGTGTCGGCGTTCAAAGACCCATATCTCTTCGAAGCCCATGAGCTGGGTCATGTCGGAGAACGCCATCAATGGTGGACCCGACTCAAGCAGCACTGCTTCCCCGCCCGCACCCACGGTGTTGCCTGTGGTTGTATGGGCCTTTAACCGTGCATAGGTGGTTTGCATCGCCTGCGCAGCGGCCAACAAAGCCGAGACTGGGAAGATAGCCAAGCGATAGCCGATTTCCTGCAGTTCCAAGGGGGTGAGAACCGGCGTGCGCCCGCCCTCGACCATATTGGCCAACAAGGGCTTGTGCAGCGTGGCCGTGATGCGCCGCATTTCGTCCACGCTCTCTGGGGATTCGACGAACAGGATGTCGGCGCCAGCCTGCTCATAGGCCAGCGCACGCTTGAGCGCCTCGTCCAGGCCCAGCGCCGTGCGCGCATCGGTGCGGGCAATGATGAGGAAGTCTGGGCTGCGGCGCGCCTCAACGGCCACCCGAATCTTGCGAACCATGTCCTGCAGAGGAATGACCCGCCGGCCTGTCGTATGCCCGCACTTCTTGGGAAACTCTTGGTCCTCCAGTTGGATAGCCTGTGCACCGGCAGCCTCATAGCCTTGCACGGTATGCCGGACGTTGAGCAAGCCGCCGTAGCCGGTGTCGCCATCCGCGATCAAGGGCGTGGTGGCCATACCTGCCATGGCCTGCACACGGTTGAGCATGTCGCGGTAAGTGGCCAGCCCCGCGTCGGGCAGGCCCAAGTGGGACGCCACGGTACCAAAGCCAGTCATGTAAAGGGCATCAAACCCCATTCGGTCGGCCAGCTTAAGGCTCACCATGTCGTACACCCCCGGGGCCAGGATGAGGCCTGGGGCGGCCAGGCGTTCCCGTAAGCAGGTCTTCATGGGGCATGATGTTACTCATGTCCACCCCGTCTGCGCCGGAAAACCCCAAACTCGTTTTGGCGCGGCGTGCCCTGTTTTACTTGGCTGTGTCAGTTCTGACGGTACTCAGCCTTCTGCCCACAGACCGGTTGCCCGAGTTCACAGCCTCCATTTGGGATAAGGCACAACACACCGCGGGTTTTGCAGTGCTGGGAACCTTGGGCCTATGGGCTTATCCCGGCGGCGCCGGTCACAGCGCCCGAGTGGTTCTGGGGCTGCTGGCCTTGGGGGTTGCCATTGAGCTCGCTCAGGGCGTCAGCGGTTGGCGCCACGCGGATGCGGGCGATGCTTTGGCCGACGCGGTCGGAGTGGCTGTGGGATGGGCGCTGAGCCGCGCGCTGAAGTAATGGTGGGCCCTGTAGGATTCGAACGCACGACCACCGGATTAAGAGTGCTGACTCTGCCCCACAAAACCGCACGCACAACAAACTGATGTAGCGTGTTGTCAAAGTGGTGTTGACGCTGCTGCGTTGTTCTACGCGAAGCAGAAAATTCCCTACCGTGTTCGTCCATTTTTGGTATACCTCTCCTAAGTCGTCCGTACGCTTTTTGTGTACGCAACGCCAGGCGCTCGGCGCGTTGTGTGGCATAGACCATGGTCATCATGCCGCCGTTGGAGCCGCCGGTCATGTACCCCGCTTCGGGTCGGCGCCGTACTGATCGATCAGCCGATCGATCAACGCGTCAAGAAACGCCACATCATCGACCGTGCCCACCTGCCTGCGCATCAGGTGGCCGGTGTTCCAGGCGTGCATGCCCGGCCTAAATTCAGATCCCTGCGGATAGACCACCATGAACCCTTCGCGCTGCGCCACCGCGTCGAACCCTGTCCGCTGGCGCTGCATGGCCGCGCTGCCCGCACCGCCGTGCAAGACCAGCACCAGCGGGCGCTTTTCCTGTGAAGGCTGCGCATTGACGACCAGTGCCATGCGGCCCATGCCACCCACCTGCATGCGAAGCTCTTCGGCATGGCTGAGAGAGGGCAGCAGGGCGCTCAGCAACAAGGCGAGGAAGGTGACCATGACCATGCTGTCTAATACAGTGCGTATCACGTCTGCGCAGTGTTCCCTGAGCGTGTCGATCTGTAAACCTATCGGGTCCAGTTCCAATATGGCCCTACCACCACCCAACTATTCCTGGACACCCCTGATCGCCGCCCACGCCAGCGTGGCTGCAATGGCGGTGTTGATAGGGACCGCCGTATTGGTGCGCCGCAAAGGCACGGAGGCCCATCGCTGGATGGGTCGTGCGTGGGTGGCGTTGTTGGGTTTCACGGCGCTGTCGTCCTTTGGCATCTACCGCGATGCCTTTTCCTGGATCCATGGCTTGTCCGTCTTTACGCTGGTGATGCTGACGGCGGGCGTTTGGGCAGCCCGAACCGCGCGGGTTCGCCTGCACCGCAACATCATGGCCGGCACCTACGCCTGGGGTTTGATCGTGACCGGCCTGTTCACTCTGCTGCCCAATCGCTTGTTGGGCCATGCGCTTTGGAATGTGCTGTTACCGCCTTGACCAAAGGGCTGGATCACCGCTTCAAATGCGCCACCGCCACCTCCAGGGCGCGATCGCGGCCCAGTCGTAGATCCTCAATCGAGGTGGGTACCTCCAGATTGGGCACCACCCCCGTGGCCTCAATGCGGCTGCCATCCGGCATCACATAGCCCAACTCGCTGTAGGCCAACTTGCCGCCGCCGGGCACCTCCGCATATCCCAAGTAGCCCAGCAAACACCCACAGGTCACCTGGCCCACCACGGTTGCGCGCTGAAGTGACTGCATGAGGCCGGAGAACTTCTCACTGGCGCTGCCGCTTCCGGCATCCACCAGGATGGCCACGGGGCCCTTGTACAGCCCGGTTCCCTTCAGCGTGCTCTGCAGCTTCACCAGTTCGACCATCTCGAAGGCCAGTGTGATGGGCTTGCCGGTGCGGGTCAGCGTGCGGCCCGCCTGAACCTCACCGTCAAAAAACGCCCGAGCGACCTGCTGCACCATGCCGGCCGAGCCGCCACCATTGCCGCGCAGATCAATGATCAGCGAAGGCGCATCTTTCAGTGCCTCGATGGCGCTGAGCATGCGCCCCTGGAGTGACGCATTCCAAGCCGTCAGGCGAATGTATCCGGGGCCTTCAGGCAGCCGCCGGTGCGTGACCCGTGGCGGGTTCGACAACACGGTGCGCCGCAGAACCGCCTCGATTCGGGAGCCGTCTGTGCGCGCCAAGGCCAGGCGCACGGTGGAGTCCGGCTCACCCGCCAACAGGCGCGCAGCGGCCAGGTTGTGGCGCTGTTGCTCAGTCGAGCCGCCTCGCGCCTCGGCACGAAGTCGGCTGTACACGGCTTGGGCGGGCTCCCCATCCACGGCCAGCAGTGCCATGCCGGGCCGCACACCGGCCCACCAGGCGTCCCCCTCACCATTGACGCTGGTGACCACCAGGCTCTCGCCAAGCGGACGGAATGAGAACCCCAAGCTCACCGACTGGGAACGCTCGATCAACTGTGCCCGCTTGGGGCTGACCACGCGGGTGTGGACATCGTTCAGTTCTCCCGCCATCCGGTCCAGACGGTCCCAGAAGGCATCGTCATCGGGGGCCTGCAGCACCGGCGCGCGCCACTTCTCCACGGCCGCCTTCCAGTCCACACCGTTCATCCTGGGATCGAAGTAACGCGCATCGACCGTGCGCCACACGAAGTCGAAGGCGGCGGCGCGGGTGGTGGCATCCAGTGGCGCCTGGGGGGCAGACGCGGACGGTGCGCCATCGACAGACTGCGGGGCGCGTCGGGTGATGACGGCATGCGGGTCAATGGCGGCGCAGCCGGTCAGAAGCAGAGCAGACGAGAGCATCAGCCTGCGGGTTAGGGTTGGGATCGGTGGCATCGGGGGCTCCATCCAAGTTCGGGCCAGCGGTTTGCGTCGCGGATGGTCTCAAAGTATCCCGCACCCTCTGGCGACCGCCTGAGTCGTTGCGGCAAAGTGTGAGCACGCTGATGTGCTCAAGCAGAAAACGCTTGCGCAAAGTTCCGCACCGTGTGTGCGTAGTGCGCTTGCTTACACGGGGGATGGTGGGCCCTGTAGGATTCGAACCTACGACCAACGGATTAAGAGTCCGCTGCTCTACCAACTGAGCTAAGAGCCCCCAGAGGAACTACCCGGGCGGATGGTGGGTCGTGCGTGACTCGAACACGCGACCAACGGATTAAAAGTCCGCTGCTCTACCGACTGAGCTAACGACCCACGGTCTGTAGAGCCCATGATTCTAGCTTGAATCTTTTAAGAGCTGATCCAGACACTCACCAGCGGCAGTCATGCCAAAGGTGGCGGTGACCACCACCGATGAACCGTAGCCATGGCAGCTGAGATCACCGGCCGAGCCCACCAGCGCTTGCACCGCTTCAGCAGAATAAACACAGCGCAGGCCGATACGACCTTGGCGATGGGCTGCACTGTCGCGTCGAAGCCGCTGGCGCAGCCCTGCCAAGAGCGGGTCGTGCGTGGCGGCTGAAAGATCGTCAACTGCAACGGCCTGGGCTGATTGCTTGCCGCCGGCAGCGCCCACACACACATGCAACGCGCGCGTGCGCAGGGCCCAAAGCGCCATGGCACGCTTGGCGGCAGACTGGTCGCATGCGTCAATCACCGCGTCGACCTGGGCGGGCAAGACAGCGGGCCAGTTCTGCGACGTCACGAGTTCTTCAACTGCGAAGACCTGGCAGTTGGGGTGGATGGTGGCGATGCGTTCTCGCAAGGCCTGCACCTTGGACATTCCCAAGTTGGGTATCGTCGCCTGCAACTGGCGATTGACGTTCGATTCAGACACATGGTCCAAATCGATCAACACCAACTGAGCCACACCACTGCGCGCCAAAGCCTCCACGGCCCACGAACCCACGCCACCAACCCCGACCACAGCCACACGGGCGGCCCGTATGCGGCCATAGCCACGCCCACCGTACAGCCGTTTGAGAGCGCCGAAGGCGCGGTCCTCGTCAAGCTGAATGGGGTTCACGACTAGCCCATGAAGCCCACATCAGAGCGAACGCTCGATGCGCCACATCTGCCACTTGAGCCCAAGCCAGGCACCCAGCACGATGAAGCCCAGGGCGATGAAGCTGCCCAGGGCCAAGGTAGATACGCCCGACAGGCCTTGCCCAATGGTGCAGCCCATCGCGGCAACGCCACCCACACCCATGAGCACTGCACCGAGCAGATGGTTGACCAGGTCTTCGGTGCCGCGAAACGACTCCCAGCGGAAGCTGCCGCCGCGCCATGCAGCCCACCAAGCGCCCAGGATCACCCCAGGCACCGTTACCACGCCCAGCGTGAGCACCTTGCTCTTATCGCTGAAGTAGGTGAGCCAATCCAGGGCATAGCCCACAGGCCCCACGAAGGTAAAGCTTTCCATCCCCTTGGAATTCGTAGCCAGAACCACAGCCTCCAGGGTTTCAGGATGCTCGGGCACAAAGCCCAGCACGCCCGAAACCCACCACAGCGCAGCCGTCACCGCGCCGATCCCGAGTCCGCCAAGCAACACGTCCGCGCTTCGCCCCTCGGGCTTGAGCACACTCCAAAGCACTAAGCCTCCGCCCAGTACCAAGCCCGCCCACAAGGCGCCCTGCGCTGGGCTGACGCCCACTGCACCCGACAACACCGCACTGAGGTGTTGGCCGCCTTGCATGTTGAAGGCCACGGGGTCTAACCATTGCACACGGGCCACGCCGAAGACCCCGCGCATGGCCGCCAAAGCGGCGATGGCCATCACCACAAACACCACCAAGGACTTGAGATTACCCCCACCGATGCGCACCAGTGTTTTGCTGCCGCACCCTGAAGCCAGGACCATGCCCACACCAAACATCAGGCCCCCTGTCGCCAAAGACAGGACTGGCACCCGCGCTTGGGTGTAGAAGGTACGCGCCGGGTCCAGCCATTGCGCGGCCGCCATGCCGTTAAAGCCCAGCATCGCCACGCCGCTGGCCAACGCCCACATGCGCATTCGGCTCCAGTCGCCGATGTTGAGGATGTCCCCCACGGCGCCCATGGTGCAAAAGTGGGTCTTTTGCGCGATGAGCCCAAATAGCAAAGACAGGGCGAACGTGGCCCACAGTACCTGATGGCTCAAGGCCATCACATCAACTTCCTGCATCCTGGGACTCCGCTATTCGGTCCAAAGGGCTATCAATAGCCACTCGGCGCCTTACTTCAGTGAGGCCAGCCGTTCCTTACCGGCCTTGGCGGCTTCGCTGTTGGGATGTGCCTTCATCAACTCACCCAAGGTGACCCTAGCAGCTTTGCCATCCTTCATTTCAATCTGACAGTTGGCAATGGCCAAGAGCGCCTCAGGTGCACGCGGATGGTCTGTCGAGGCAGCCGTGACGCGAAACGCTGCTATCGCTTCCTTGTAGTCACGCTTGCCATACAGGGAATTACCCAGCCAAAACTGGGCGGACTCAGCGTAGCCCGAGACCGGCCAGCGCCGCAGGAAGCCGGACAGAGCCTGCGCAGCGGCCGTGAAGTCGCCTGAACGCAACTGCGCCACCGCCTCATCGTAGGCGCGGCGCTCCTGTGGCTCCACTGTGATCTCGCGGCCATCAATCGTGACCTTCACCGGCTCCAGGCGGCGAACCCGTTCTTCGGTCACATTCAGCAGATCACGCTGCTTGCGCTGAAGCTCCGAGAGCTCACGCGTCAGATTCTCGTGGGCGCCGCGGCTGGCGGCCAGTTCAGCGCGCAGTTGGTCGAGTTGGCTGTTCAGGTCCAGCAGGGCCTTGCGCAAACCCTGCAGGTCTTCGCTTTGGGCCTGAGCACGTTGGTCGGTTTGGGCCAAACGCTGCCGCAGCTCGATAATGGCCTTACGGGCGTCGTCATCTGCAAATAGGGAGGCTTGGCTGGGGCAGGCCGCCACCGCTATCAACACAGCAGCCAACCACGGGGCCCAAGGACCAAGCACACTCGGCACCTCAGCGGTCCTTGAGCTCGGCGCGACGGTTCTTGGCGTAGGCCGCCTCGTCCGAACCCTGCACGGCCGGACGCTCCATGCCGAAGCTGACCGGCTCGATCTGCGCGCCACGGGCGCCCAACAGGGTCAGCGACTTCACCACCGCTTCCGCCCGCTTCTGACCCAAGGCCAGGTTATATTCGCGGCCGCCGCGCTCATCGGTGTGCCCTTCCACGGTCATTTTCAGGCCAGCGTTGGACCCCAGGCGCTTTGCATGGGCGTCGATCACCGGGCGAGCGTCGTCGCGCACCACGAAGCTGTCGAAATCAAAATACACCACCCGCACCAGGTTGTCGCTGGCAGCAGGCCGGCTGCTGAGGTTCACCGTGGACACGCCCGATTGCGCACCGCCAGCAGCGGCTGCGCCTGCGGCGCGACTGGCGTTACGGTCCTCAACCGGCACCTTGTTGCTGTCTTCGAGGTTGACGCTGGAAGCGCAGCCCCCAAGAGCCAAGGCCGCCCCAGCGACCAGTAGACCGTTGAGGGCCGTAGAGAAGGAAAGTGCACGCATATAAAGCTCTCGTTGACTCAACCGAGGCAATGCCTCGCCCAGGCGCCTTGGAAAGGCAGTATCTTGGGAGCCTTCGGCTTACTTAGCCCAATTCGCTCAACGCCCATAAGGCCCCCAGGCCGGTTCACGGATGTCAGCCCCCGAAGAGGCCAAACGCGCTTTGATTTTACCGTCCAAGGTCGTGGTCATCAAAAGGTCCCGCCCCGCAGCGCGGGTGTTGTAGACGATCAGCTTGCCGTTTGGGGCGAAACTGGGGCTTTGATCATCCGTGGAGTCGGTGATCGCCACCGCAGGCCCAGCGTTGTCCAAGGGTTGCACCACCAAACGATAGGCGCCACCCTGACGGCTGATGTAGGCCAGCAGGCGACCATCGGGGCTGATCGCCGGGCTCAAGCTTTGCGCGCTGTTGAAGGTGACGCGTTCGGCTGGCCCGCCCTCGGCACTCATCCTGTACACCTGGGGGCTGCCACCGCGATCGCTCACGAAGTACAGCATCCGACCGTCGGGCGCGTAGACCGGCTCGGTGTCGATGGAAGAGCTCTGTGTCAACCGCTTGAGACCGCTGCCATCGCGGTTGAGGCTGAACAGTTGAGAGCCCCCTTCTTGCGACAGCGTCATGACCAAGCGATTACCGTCCAGCGACCATGCCGGCGCACTGTTGCTGCCCCTGAAGTTCGCCACCATACGCCTGGTACCCGTGGCTACATGCTGAATCCACACCACCGCCTTCTGCGATTCAAAGGAAACATAGGCTATTTCCTTGCCCCCAGGCGCCCAGGCTGGCGAAATGATGGGCTCATTGCTGTTGAGGGCCACCTGCGCGCCTTCGCCATCGGCATCCGCAATCCGTAACTGGTAGCTACGGCCCTGTTTGCTAACATAGCAAATCCGGGTGGAAAAAATCCCCTTTTCGCCTGTCAAGCGCTCGTAGACGTTATCGGCGATGCGGTGTGCCATCAAGCGAAGGTCAGCAGCAAGGACAGCTTCGCTGCTTCCGCCTAAATCAGCAGCTTTGACCACATCCCATAGGCGGTAGCGAACGTCGAACCGTCCGTCAGCCAAGCGGCTGATGGAGCCGCCAACCAGCGCATCCGCGCCGCGGCCGCGCCACTCATTCATGGGTGGCAAGCCGGTTTCTTCCACCACCTGCGGGGCCTCAATGCGGCGAAAGAAGCCGCTTCGCTCCAAGTCAGCCATCACAATGGCCCCGACAGGCTGCGGCGCACCATCCTCACCCCTAAAACGGGCCACGGCAATGGGCAGCTGGGTTGCACCCACACCCTCAATCTCCACCCGAAACTGAGCCCAGGCCGCCAAGGGGCCGGCGCTCAGGCCGAAGAGACCTGCCAAGCCTACGGAACCTGCACCAGCTTGGGTGGCGGCCAGAAATCTGCGGCGGGTGATGATGTTGCTGAAATCACTCATGCGCCAATTTTAGTGGGGGGTGTCGCGATAATCACCCGTGTTGCCAATCCCCTCATGACCGAGCCCATCTTTCAGAAAACCGACGCACCCCGCCACCCACAGGCTGCTGCGTCCTGGACTGCCCGAGTGGCGCGGCTGAGGCCTTACACGAGGGGGGCAATGCCAGGGGTTTGGGCCGCGCTGGCAGCCGCTGCCGTGGGCGCGGCCACCGAACCATTCATTCCGGCCCTGCTCAAGCCCCTGCTGGATAACGGATTCAGCGGCCAAGGCGATTTCCCCCTTTGGGCCGTGCCCGTGGCCCTCTTGGGCCTGTTCTTCGTGCGTGGTTTGGCCAGCTTCGTGGCCAACTATGCCCTGGCGTGGTCGACCAACCGAGCGGTGTTGCAGCTGCGCGCGGCGCTATTCAACCGCCTGCTAGATGCCACACCCGGGCTTTACGCCGATAGCAGCGCCAGCGCCTTGACCAACACCGTGGTGTACGAGGTACAGCAAGGGGCCCAACAGCTGGGCGGCGCGGTCTTGGGGATTGTGCGCGATGGGCTGACCATCGTGGCCCTGCTGAGCTACCTTTTGTGGCTCAACTGGGGCCTGACCCTGATGGTGCTGCTGCTGGCGCCTGCAGTGGCCGCCGTCATGCGCACGATTTCTGGTCGCCTGCGCCGCCTGGCCGCGGCCGGGCAGCAGGCCACCGACGGCCTAGCCTATGTGGTGGAAGAAAACGTGCTGGCCTGGCGCATTGTTCGACTGCATGCTGCACAGGCCGAGCAACGCCACCGGTTTGAACACAAAAGCCTCGCGCTGCGCAGCCTCATGCTCAAGTCGGTGGCCGCCAGCGCAATCAGCTCACCCTTGACGCAAATGTTGGCGGCGGTGGCCTTGTCAGGCGTGATCACTGCTGCACTTTGGCAACAGGGACAAGGCACGGTGGGCGGTTTCGTGGCCTTCGTAACAGCCATGCTGCTGCTGGTGGCTCCGCTGAAACACCTAAGCGATGCCACGGCACCCCTGGCGCGCGGCATGGCTGCCCTTGAGCGCGGTTTGGACCTCCTTGATAGCAGTCCGCCCGAAGACAGCGGCACGCATCGCCTTGAGCCCAGCGCACGGTTGCGCGGCGACATCGAGTTCGTCGGAGTCGGTCTGCAATACCGCAGCACCGGGCCGGCAGCACTGAGTGATGTCAACCTGCGGGTCACGCCGGGCCAGACCTTGGCCTTGGTGGGGCCTTCGGGATCGGGCAAAACCACCCTGGTGCAACTGCTGCCGCGCTTCCTGCAAGCCACCCAAGGCCAGATTCGGCTGGACGGTGTGTGTCTGACGCAGTGGGACCTCGCAAGCCTTCGGGAGCAGTTTGCCCTCGTCAGCCAAGACGTGGTGCTGTTCAATGACAGCGTGGCCGCCAACGTCGCGTTGGGCGCTTGCGGCTCAGGTGCTGGTTTGACCGCCCCACTGATAAGTCATCGCATTGAACAGGCCCTGCAAGATGCCAACTTACTGGACTTCGTCCAAGCTCTGCCCCAGGGCTTGGACACCCTGGTGGGGCACAACGGGGCGCAACTGTCCGGCGGTCAGCGCCAGCGCCTGGCGATTGCACGCGCCCTGTTCAAGGACGCGCCCGTGTTAATCCTGGATGAAGCCACCTCGGCGCTGGACAGCGAAAGCGAGCGCGCGGTACAGACAGCTCTGGAACGGTTGATGCGGGGCCGTACCACCATCGTCATTGCGCATCGCCTGTCCACCATCGAACACGCTGACCGCGTGGCGGTGTTGGCCGATGGGCGGGTGGTGGAGCAAGGCACGCCCACGGAGCTCCTGGCTGCACAGGGCCTATACGCCCGTTTGCATGCGCATGAGTTCCGCACGGACGGCCCAAGCATTTGATCCTCGATTGAGCAAAGGTAAAACCATGAGCAAGGCTCCAAACCCCGAAGTCCCTGACCAGAAGGCACACCCGATCAGCCGCTGGCCCGTGCCCGCGGTTGCCGACTTGCCGCAAGACCTCATGGCACGCATCCTGGAGGTGCAGGACAAGGCAGGGTTTGTGCCCCATGTGTTTTTAGCCCTTGCCCATCGGCCGCAAGAGTTGCGCGCATTCTTGGCATATCACGACGCATTGCTGCTGAAGCCCGAGTCGCCACCGGCAGGCGACGGCTCCCCCCGCGGCTTGTCCAAAGGGGAGCGGGAAATGATCATTGTGGCTACTTCGGGAGCCAATCATTGCCTGTACTGCGTGGTGGCCCACGGCGCAATCTTGCGCGTTTATGAAAAGAAGCCGCTTCTGGCGGATCAGTTGGCGATCAATTACCGCAAGGGGGATATCACGCCACGTCAACGCGCCATGCTCGACTTCGCCATGAAGGTCTGTCTGGATTCCGCATCGGTGAACGAGGCCGACTTCACTGCGCTGCGGACCCATGGCTTCAACGATGAGGACATTTGGGACATCGGGGCCATCACCGCCTTCTTCGGCCTATCAAACCGCATGGCCAACCTGACCGCGATGCGGCCTAACGATGAGTTCTACTTGATGGGGCGTATGCCGCGCAGCAAACCCTGATGTCGCACGGCTCGCCCGCTAGAGCAACACGATGTCGTACTGCTCTGGATTCATCGAGGGTTCGGCCGCCAATGAGATCGGTTTACCGATGAATTCGCTTAGGCCTGCCAAGTGCACGCCCTCCTCATCCAGAAGCATCTCCACCACAGCAGGACTGGCAACCACGCGGAACTCGCGGGGCTCGAAGCGTCGAGCCTCACGCAGAATTTCTCGCAGCACGTCATAACAGACGGTTCGGGCGGTCTTAAGCTGCCCACGGCCGCCGCAGGTGGGGCACGGCTCGCACAGCAGGTGTGCCAGCGACTCGCGGGTGCGCTTGCGGGTGAGTTCGAGCAGGCCGAGCTTGGTGAAGTCACCCACGGTGGTTCGGGCACGGTCTCGCGCAAGTTGCTTGTGCAACTCGGCCAACACCGAGTCACGGTGTTCCTGGCGGCTCATGTCGATGAAGTCCACAATGATGATGCCGCCCAGGTTACGCAGCCGCAGTTGCCGAGCGATAGCGCCGGCCGCTTCCAGATTGGTCTTGAAGATCGTGTCTTCAAAATTACGCCCGCCGACGAACCCACCGGTGTTCACATCGACCGTGGTCAAGGCTTCGGTCTGGTCGATTACCAGATAGCCACCACTCTTGAGGTCTACACGCCGGTGCAGCGCCCGCGATATCTCCTCGTCAATGTTGTGCAGGTCAAAGATGGGGCGTTCGCCCATGTAGTGCAGCAGCTTGGCGACCGCACCCGGTGTGTAGCTCTCGCCGAACGCTTGCAAGTGTTCGAACTGTTGGCGTGAATCGATACGGATAAACTGCGTGTCCTCGTTGCTCAAGTCCCGCAACACGCGCTCGGCCAGTGTGAGATCTTGGTGCAGCAGGGTACCCGGTGGCTTATGCTGGCCGAGCAGTCGAATGCGCGCCCAGGTACGGCGCAGATAGGCAATATCGGCGGCCAACTCGACATCGGTGGCATCTTCAGCGTTGGTGCGCAGGATAAAGCCTCCCAACTCTATGCCAGCCGGGTCGGTGCCCAGCCCGGCCATGGCTGCCTGAGTGGCCAGATCCAACACGCGCTGGCGCAACTGGTCTCGCCGTTCAGCCGACTCGATCTTCTGGGAAATGCCGATATGGCGGTCTTGCGGCAAGTAGACCAGCAGCCGCCCGGCGATGCTGATCTGGGTGCTCAAGCGTGCCCCCTTGGTCCCAAGAGGATCCTTGAGCACCTGGACCATCAGGCTTTGACCCTCAAACACCAGGCGCTCAATTGGCGTGAGGCTGGCCGATGCAGCGCCCTGCTCCAGCCGGGCCGTGATCTGCGAGTGTAAATCGGCCACATGCAGAAAAGCGGCACGCTCCAGGCCCACTTCCACGAAGGCACTTTGCATACCGGGTAAAACGCGAACCACCTTGCCCAAGTACACATTGCCCACCAAGCCACGTTCAAGAGATCGCTCCAGGTGCAACTCTTGCACCGCGCCGTTTTCCACCACCGCCACTCGGGTTTCTTGGGGGGTCCAGTTGATGAGGATGTCTTGCATACAGCGGGTCTTTAAGTGCTCGGGCTCTACCATCGCACACCCATGGCGCGCAACAGCCCTGCGGTTTCATGCAGCGGCAAGCCCATGATGCCGCTGTAGCTGCCCTCGATGTGCGAAACCCACTGTGCAGCACAGCTTTGGATGGCATATGCACCGGCCTTGCCGCGTGGCTCGCCGCTGTCAACATAGGCGGTCAGCACCGCTGGGTCGACAGCGTCAAAGTACACCCGAGACCGGCTCAAAGCCGCAAAGCACCGCCGGCCGTAGCCCACGGCCACTGCCGTGAGCACGCGATGGGATCGCCCCGATAAGGCTTGCAGCATGGAAAGCGCCTCCTGATCGTCAACCGGTTTGCCCAAGATTCGACGGCCCAAGACCACAGTGGTGTCGGCGCACATGACGGGCGCCGGCTTCAGGTCTCGCACCTTGAGGCGCTTCAGCGCAGCCCTCAGCTTCAGTGCTGTGACCCGCTGCACGTAGTGATCGGCGGCTTCACCGGGCACAACTGCTTCCAGGGCCTCAGCCTGTTCTTGCGGCCCGGCCAGCAAGGGGCGATGGGCCACGCCCAGCTGGTCCAGCAGTTGCGCCCGGCGTGGGCTCTGGGAGGCGAGGTAGACGAAAGCGTGTTCGGTCATCGGTCAGGCTCACTCGCGATGGTAGGGGTGACCGGTGGTCACGGTCCAGGCACGGTACAGGGCCTCTGCCAACAGGACCCGAACAAGGGCATGGGGCAGGGTCAGGTCGGATAAGCGCCAGGTCTCGTGGGCCAAACCCTTGATACGGTCGTGCAAACCATCGGGCCCGCCAATGATCAGGGCCACGTCGCAGCCTTCGCCGCGCCAAGCCTGCAGCCGACCTGCCAGGGCGTTGGTACCGAGAGCGGTACCCCGCTCGTCGAGCACCACGACGCGACAAGCCTTGGGCAGGGCCGCTTCCAAGCGCAGAGCTTCAACCGCCTTGCAAGACTCGGCGGTGTGACCGCTTCGGCTTTGAGCCTTGACTTCCTTGAGATCCAGCCTCATGTCCGACGGGAATCGCTTGGCAAAGTCCTGCCAGGCTGCATCGGCCCAGGCCGGCATGCGCTGCCCAACGGCCAGGACCCAGAGCTTCACCGGTCAGGCGCGCGGTTTGCGGGTGGCGGGCTTCTCGGCGGCGACGGCCTTCTTCGCCGGCGCCAGCGGCTTTGCATGCGCAACCTTTTTAGCCGCTGCAGGCTGCGTCGCGGACGCAGCCTTCTTCACCGGTGCCCTTGTTTTCGCCGGCACAGCCTTCTTAGCCGTTGCAGCCGTCTTGACGGCGTCAGTCGACTTCACTGAAGCGGACTTTTTCTGAAGGGTAGCCCTTTTCTTGGGCGCAGCCTTCTTGGCCGCCGCCCGCAGCGAACCGAATTCGCTGGCCTTGGGCAGCCCTTTGGCCGCTACTGCTTTCAAAGCCACCGGCTTGTCGCCCCAGATCTCTTCGAGGTGGTAATACTCCCGGATCGTGGGCTGCATGATGTGGGCCACAGCGGCCCCGCAATCCACAATGATCCACTCACCGTTGTCCTCACCCTCGGTGCGCAAGGCTGCAAAGCCCGCTGCCTTTACCGCGTCGCGCACGCTGGCTGCCAGGGCCTTGGTCTGCCGGTTGCTGGTGCCCGATGCCACCACGACGCGCTCAAACAGAGGGGACAGGTGTTCGGTGTTGAAGACACGAATGTTTTGGGCCTTGACATCCACGAGTCCGTCGACGATGGCGCGCTGCAGCTTACGGATGTCCATTGAGCTCCTGGCTTGGGGGGCGGGTTAAATACAGACCATGCTCGTCAATATAGCGCGCCACTGGGGCGCTGACCCGGTCCAGAATGACCCGCCCCTGCCCAACGTCGGCACGAATGGCGGTGGAAGACACCTCCCAGGGCGCCATCAACAGCTGCTGAACCGGCAAAGCCTGCAGTTCGGGGGGCAAGGCGGCCACCGGTCTGGTGCGGGGCACCACCGCCAAGCGCACCCGCGACACCACATCGGTCCACTGCTTCCAGGTCGGCAGGTTTAGGAACTGGTCCCAGCCCAACAGAAGGTGCCACACGACTCCGGGGTATCGCTTGATGAGCTCGTGAAGGGTGTCGATGGTGTAGGTGGGTCCAGTGCGTTCCAACTCGCAGGTTTCGATGCGCTGGCGGGGGTCGCGGCCCACGGTCAACTCCAACATGGCCAAGCGGTGCGGCGCAGGGGACAGGGCCCGGTCTTTCTGCCAGGCCAAGCCCGCGGGCAGCCACCACAGGGCATCGATGGGCAGCTGATGCAAAGCCGCTTGGGCCAGCGCCACATGGCCCAGGTGCACCGGGTCGAAGCTGCCGCCCAGAAGAGCCACCTGGCGCGATGGGCTGCTCATCGTTAGCCTCAGGCAATGGAGCCTGGGCCAGACCAGGCCGCCCAGTCGCGCGCCCTCAGGAAGTCGCTGTACAAGCGGCCTTCGGGCGTAGCGGTTTGTGGCTTCCAGTCGTAGCGCCACTTCACGATGGGCGGCATGGACATCAAAATGCTTTCGGTACGGCCGCCGGACTGCAACCCGAAGAGTGTGCCCCGGTCGAACACCAGGTTGAATTCGACATAGCGGCCGCGGCGATAGGCCTGAAAGTCCCGTTCACGTTCGCCGTACGGATGTTCGCGATGCCGCTGCACCAGGGGGCGGTAGGCCTCAATGAAGGCATCACCGACGGCGCGCATCATGGCAAAACTGCCATCAAACCCCAAATCGGAAAAGTCGTCGAAGAACACACCCCCAATGCCGCGTGGCTCCCCTCGGTGTTTGAGAAAAAAATACTCGTCGCACCACTGCTTGAAGCGGGGGTACTTGTCAGGCCCAAATGGCGCCAAGGCCGCGCGGCAGGTTCGGTGGAAGTGCGCCGCATCTTCTTCCTGCCCATAGTAAGGCGTAAGGTCCATGCCACCGCCGAACCACACCACCGGGTCGCGGTCCTCGGGACGCGCGGCGAACATGCGCACATTCATGTGCACCGTGGGGATGTACGGGTTGCGCGGGTGAATCACCAGCGAAACCCCCATGGCCTCGAAGGGGGCGCCGGCCAATTCGGGGCGATGCTGCGTGGCCGAAGGCGGCATGGCCTGGCCCATCACATGGCTGAAGTTACAGCCGCCGCGCTCGAAGACCTGACCCTCCTCGACCAGCCGTGACACCCCATCACCCTGCAACCGCTCACCGGGTGCACGGGTCCAGGCGTCGCGCAAAAAAGCTTGGCCGTCCTCGGCTTCCAGAGCTGAAATGACGGAATCCTGAAGACCCAGCAAATAGTGGCGAACGGGCCGGGTGTCGATCGTCATGGTCATGTCATGCGAACCGGAGAGGCATTGGCGGGGTGGTAGCCCTGGGGGTTGCCCAGCAACTGTGAAATTTCGGTCATGTCGGAATGTTGTTGCCCATTCAGGCTCACGAACTGCGACACCGCAATGTGGCGCCGCCCGAAGTCGATGGTGGCCAGGCCCAGAGGCACATCGGCCTGATGCGCCACCCAGTAGAAGCCGCTGCGCCAGCCGTTGGTGAGCTTGCGCGTGCCCTCGGGTGCCACCACCAACCAGGCAAAGACCTGCTGTTGTCGGCAACACCGCAAGTGCTCAGCCGCCTGCTCCACCAGGCCACCCGGCGCTGACCGGTTGACCGGGACGCCGCCGAGCCACTTGATCCAAGCACCAAGCACCGGGATGCGAAACAAGGAGTCTTTGCCCCAGAAGCTGACCTGCAAGCCCATGGCCCATTTGGCCAGCAGGCCAATGGGGAAGTCGAAGTTGGACGTGTGCGGATAGACCACCATCACCCCCTGGCGTCCAGGCAGGCCGGAAAAGTCGAGCGTCCAGCCCAAGCGTCGAAGAGCCCATCGGGCCAAGGCGCTGCCTTGAAGTTGCACGGGACGTTCAACGATTGCGATGGTGCTCATGGGAGACTAGAACTGTATAGGGGTCCCTAGGGTCCTGGGTCTCGTGCCTGTAAATTCGGGCTCAGCGCCGGATGGCCCGCCAACCGATGTCCCGACGATATTGGGCGCCATCAAATTGAATGCCCTGCAAGTGATCGTAGGCGCGCTGCTGAGCAGCCTTGACCGAGTCGCCCCGCGCGGTAACGCACAGCACTCGGCCTCCATTGGTACGCAAACTGCCGTCTGTCTCGCGCACCGTACCGGCATGGAAAACCATGGCATCGTGCTGCGCTGCGGGAAGGCCCGTGATGGCGTCGCCCTTGCGGGGTTCATCGGGATAGCCAAGCGCGGCCATCACCACACCCAGGGCCACATGCCGATCCCAATCCATCGGTGCCGCATCCAGAGCCCCGTTCGTGGCCTGAATCATCACGTCCACAAGGTCTGTCTTGAGCCGCATCAGAATGGGCTGGGTTTCCGGGTCGCCCATGCGGGTGTTGAACTCGAGCGTTTTGGCGCGGCCCTGAGTATCAATCATCAAGCCCGCATAGAGAAAGCCGGTGAAAGGGATGCCATCGGCACGCATGCCGTCGATGGTGGGCAAAATGATCTCGCGCATCACCCTGGCGTGCACATCGGGTGTGACCACCGGTGCCGGCGAGTAGGCGCCCATGCCCCCGGTGTTGGGCCCAATGTCACCGTCGCCGATGCGCTTGTGGTCTTGGCTGGTGGCCATTGGCTGCACGTGGTTGCCATCACACATCACGATGAAGCTGGCCTCTTCGCCCATCAAAAACTCTTCAATGACCACCCGAGCGCCGCCGGCGTTGTGCTGAACCCCAAGCTTGCGGTCCAACAACATGAAGTCAATGGCCGCATGGGCCTCTTCCAGCGTGGTGGCCACCACCACCCCTTTGCCAGCCGCCAGGCCATCGGCCTTGATCACAATGGGAGCGCCTTGCGCTTTCACATAGTCACGCGCAGCGGCTGCATCTGTAAAAGTCTCATACGCCGCCGTGGGAATGCCGTGGCGCTTCATGAAGGCTTTGGCAAAAGCCTTGGAGCTTTCAAGCTGCGCAGCCGCCTGCGTGGGGCCGAAGATGCGCAGGCCGCGGCGGCGGAACTCGTCCACCACCCCCGCAGCCAGAGGTGCTTCAGGGCCCACCACGGTGAGTTCGACCTTGTTGGCCAGCGCGAAGTCGGCCAAAGCCGGGACGTCGGTCACGCCGTTGTACGGGATATTGGTAAGGTTTACATCCAAGGCGGTACCGCCGTTACCCGGTGCCACGAACACTTTCTGTGCCTTGGGGCTGAGCGAAAGCTTCCAGGCCAAGGCGTGCTCACGCCCCCCGCCGCCGATCACCAAAATATTCATATGTCGATCTCGGCGTTGTGGAAGACGCTTTGCACATCATCGAGGTCTTCAATGACGTCCAGCAACTTTTGCATCCGTGCACCGTCTTCGCCGGCCAGACCGATGGTGTTTTCGGCGCGCATGGTCACTTCGGCCACCTCCGGCTTGAAGCCGGCAGCTTCCAGCGCTTTACCCACGGCTTCGAAGTCTGTCGGCGCCGCCAGCACCTCAATGGCGCCGTCTTCGCTGGTGATCACATCCTGCGCTCCGGCTTCCAGCGCCACTTCCATCACACGGTCTTCACAGGTCCCCGGGGCCAGGATGAACTGTCCGCAGTGCTTGAACTGAAAGGCCACCGAACCTTCGGTGCCCAGGTTGCCACCATATTTGGAGAAGGCATGGCGTACCTCGGCCACGGTGCGCACCCGGTTGTCGGTCATACAGTCCACGATTACCGCGGCACCCCCGATGCCGTAGCCCTCATAGCGAATTTCCTCGTAGGTGACGCCGTCGAGGTTGCCGGTGGCCTTGTCGACATTGCGCTTGATATTGTCGGACGGCATATTGGCCGCCTTGGCCTTGTCGATGGCCAAGCGCAGGCGCGGGTTCATGTTCACATCCCCACCGCCGGCGCGCGCGGCCACGATGATTTCGCGGGTCAGGCGCGTCCAAACCTTGCCGCGCTTTTCATCTTGTCGGCCCTTGCGATGCTGGATATTGGCCCATTTGGAATGTCCGGCCATGCCGAAGGCTCCTCGGTGCGAGGGGTGCTGCCTTGACGCTCGGGCGCGCCCTCTTGGTGTGGGGAATACGGGTTCGTTAGACTTCAATTCTAGGCGGGGTCAAACCCGACCTGCCCTGCCAATGCGGCGCCTGCCCTACTTGGAGTTGACTATGGCCGAACCCATCCTGCTGGCCCAACGCGGCGACACCTCCTGCCACCTGCTGCCCTCACTGGCTAACCGGCATGGCCTGGTCACCGGCGCCACCGGCACCGGCAAGACGATTACCCTGCAGAAGATGGCCGAGGGCTTTTCGCGCATCGGAGTGCCGGTGTTCATGGCCGATGTGAAGGGTGACCTTACTGGCATCAGCCAACCGGGGCAACCCTTGGCCAAATTGCTGTCGATCCTGGCAGAGCGGGGGCTGCCTGCTGCCACGCCAATGGCCTGCCCAACGGCGGTATGGGACGTGTTTGGCGAGCAGGGCCACCCGGTCCGTGCCACGGTATCGGACATGGGCCCCCTCTTGTTGAGCCGCATGTTGGAGCTCAACGACACCCAGGCCGGGGTGTTGAACTTGGTGTTCAAGATCGCAGACGACCAAGGGCTGGCCCTGCTGGATCTCAAGGACCTGCGCGCGATGCTGGCCCATGTGGGCGAGCATGCACGGGAGTACACCACCGAGTACGGCAATGTGAGCGCAGCCAGCATTGGGGCCATTCAGCGCGGCCTACTGGTGGTGGAGCAGCAAGGCGGCAGCCGCTTTTTTGGCGAGCCCATGCTTGACATACACGACTTGATGCAGACCGTATCCGGCCTGGGGGTGGTGAACATCCTGGCTGCTGAGAAGCTGATGGCCGCACCGCGCCTGTACGGCACCTTCCTGTTGTGGATGCTCTCCGAATTGTTCGAGACCCTGCCCGAGGTGGGTGACCTCGACAAACCCAAGCTCGTGTTCTTCTTTGACGAGGCCCACCTCTTGTTCAAGGACGCCCCAAGCGCCCTGATCGAACGCATCGAATTGGTGGTACGACTGGTGCGGTCAAAGGGCGTGGGGGTGTACTTCGTGACCCAGAATCCCCTGGACATTCCCGAGACGGTGCTCGGGCAACTGGGCAATCGGGTGCAGCACGCGCTGCGTGCCTTCAGCCCACGCGATCAGAAGGCAGTGAAGTCGGCGGCCACCACCATGCGGCCCAATCCAGCCTTGGACCTGGAAGCAGCCATCACCGAGTTGGGTGTGGGCGAAGCCCTGGTCAGCCTGCTGGACGAAAAGGCTCGCCCCAGCGTCACACAGCGGGTGTTCGTGCTGCCACCGGCGGGACAAATTGGTCCCATCACCCCCGCGCAGCGCCAGGCGCTCTTGGCCGGATCGCTTGTGACGGGTGTCTATGAGCAGGCCGTAGACCGCGAATCAGCCTATGAAAAGCTTCGCGGGCGAGCGATCAGTGGGGCGGACACCGTGGGCGAGCCCCAGCGCGGTTCGAGGCCCGGCCAAGCCGGCGCACCCGCTGAAGCCGAGTCAGGCAGCGGTGTGTTGGGCGGGCTTTCGGATTTGCTGTTTGGGGATTCCGGCCCTCGCTCGGGCAAACGGGAAGGTCTGGCACAGACCGCAGCGCGCAGCGCCGTTCGCAGCGTGGGATCGGCGGTTGGGCGCGAAATCGTACGCGGGGTGCTGGGCTCTATTCTGGGCTCGGGGCGCCGGCGCTGACGGAGGCCAATAGGAACCGCTTGAGCTGCCAGCCGTATCTACCCGCCGCGATAGACTCGAGGCATGTCTGCTCAGTCCAATCCCGAACCCAGCAAGCCCTCGAACTTCCTGCGTGCCATCATCGAGCGCGACTTACAGCAAGGAACCTTTGCCGGGCAACGCTTTGCGGGGACTCCCGGCGATGGCACCCATCACGCGGCAGGCCCACTCGATGCAGCCCGCATCCGCACGCGCTTTCCGCCGGAACCCAATGGTTACCTGCACATTGGGCACGCCAAGAGCATCTGTCTGAACTTCGGTCTGGCACGCGACTATGGTGGCGCCTGTCACCTGCGCTTTGATGACACAAACCCGGAGAAGGAAGAGCAGGAATATGTCGACGCCATCGCCGAGATGGTGCAGTGGCTGGGCTGGTCCTGGGAGTCGGATGTCAGCGGCTCCAACACCTCGCACCTGTATTACGCCAGCTCTTATTTTGACTTCATGTATGAGGCAGCCGAGTACCTGATTGCCCAGGGGCATGCTTATGTCGACGAGCAAACGCCTGAGCAAATGAAGGCTAAACGGGGCGACTTCAGCACGCCAGGTATCAACAGCCCTTACCGTTCTTGCCCCCCCGAGCACCACCTGGCGCGCTTTCAGCAGATGCGTGAGGGCCGGCACCCTGATGGTGCAATGGTGCTCAGGGCCAAGATCGACATGGCCTCGCCCAACATCAACCTGCGCGATCCGGCGCTCTACCGAATCAAGCACGCCACTCATCACCGCACCGGCAATCGCTGGTGCATCTACCCGATGTACACCTTTGCGCATCCGATTGAGGATGCACTGGAGAACATCACCCACTCGATCTGCACGCTGGAGTTTGAAGACCAGAGACCCTTTTACGACTGGACTCTTGAGCGCATCGTGCCCCTTCTGCGTGCACCGCAACTCGAACGCGCCAGGGCCCTGGTGGAGCAGATCCAGGCACAAGGCGCACCGGTCCGCGAGGCCTTCGCCCAGGCCTGCCAAAGCCGCAGCGACAAGCTGTTTGCCAGCGAGCCCGAAGCGCAGATGCGCGCGCTATTCCAGCGCTGGTATGACGAGCCGGGCGTCATGGCGCGAAGCCTGGGTCCATTCTTCAGCCTGCTCAGCGAACACCTGGAGCAGTTCACCCCGTTGTTGGCCCATTCGCTGTGCGCCCATGAACCCAACGTCTTCAAGCTCCCCCACCAGCATGAATTTGGGCGCCTGAACCTGAGCTATGTGGTCACCAGTAAGCGCAAGCTCAAACAACTGGTGGACGAAGGCATCGTATATGGATGGGACGACCCCCGCATGCCCACCTTGGCCGGTCTGCGAAGGCGCGGCTACACCCCAGCGGCCATTCGCAAGATGGCCAGCGACAGTGGCGCCAGCAAGACCACCGCGTGGCTGGACTATGAGGTGCTGGACATAGCGCTTCGCGACGACCTGGAGGGTCATGCCGCTCGTGCCATGGCCGTCCTCGACCCGATCAAGCTCGTGGTCAGCAATTGGGCTGAGGTGTTCGGCCGAACCGATCACCGAGAGACCTGCCAAGCACCGGCTCACCCGCAACGGCCTGAACTGGGGCGGCGCTCGATGCAGTTGGGACCCGAGGTGTGGATTGAGCGTGAGGACTTTGAGATTGAGCCGCCCAAAGGCTATTTCCGCTTGTATCCGCCGCGCGTCGATGGTGCCGGTGGCCAAACCCCAGGCAACCGCGTGCGCCTGAAGTATGGCTATGTGGTGGAGTGCACGGGATGGCTGAGCGATTCATCCGGCCGCGTGGTCCAGGTAATGGCCAGGTTAATCCCCGACACCAAGAGTGGTACACCCGGCGCCGACAGCGTCAAGGTCAAGGGAGTGGTGACCTGGGTGGGATGCGACGACGCAGTGTCCGCACAGGTGCGGCTGTTTGATCGCCTGTTCACCGAGGAGCAGCCCGATGCTGGGGGACGAGACCCCAAGGAGGTTCTGAACCCCCACAGCCGTCGAGTGGTACTGGCCTATGTCGAGCCTTCCCTTGCCAACGCCCCACCGGATCTACGTTTTCAGTTTGAGCGACATGGCTACTTTGTCACCGATCGCATCGACCATGCACCGGGTCGTGCCGTCTTCAACCGGGTCACCAGCCTGAAAGACACCCGCGGCAAGTGAAGCCTTGTCCGAGGCAGCGATGCGCGAACACTTCCAACTCGACCCTGGCCTCATTTTTCTAAATCACGGCTCCTTCGGTGCCTGCCCGCGCGCGGTGCTAGAGGCCCAGCGCCGCTGGCAGGACCAGATGGAGGCCAACCCGGTGGACTTCCTCAGCCGCCGTTCCGGGCAACTCTTGGAACAAGCGCGGCAGGCCCTGGCCCGCTACCTCGGCGCTGAACCTGCACACCTGGCGTTCGTGCCCAACGCCACCACCGGTGTGAACATCGTGGCGCGTTCGCTCTTGCTGCAAGCGGGTGACGAGATCCTCAGCACCAACCACGAATACGGGGCCTGCGATGCTGCCTTCCGTTTTATTTGCGAGCGCTGCGGAGCGGTGTACCGAAAGGTCACCATTGCCCTGCCCTACCAAGCGGCGGAATTTGTCGACCGTCTGATGGCCCAAGTCACACCGCGCACCCGGTTGATCTTCCTGAGCCACCTCACCTCAGCCACAGCCCTGATCTTCCCAGTTGGCGCCCTGTGTGCCGCAGCGCGCGCTCGGGGCGTCATGACCCTGGTCGACGGGGCCCATGCCCCTGGGCAGATCGCGCTGAGCCTGGAGCACATCGGTGCAGATTTCTACACCGGCAATGGCCACAAGTGGATGTGCGGCCCCAAGGGCAGCGCTTTCTTGCACGCAAGACCGCAGCACCATGCCCAACTGCAGGCCCCGGTAGTCAGTTGGGGCTATGTGGCCGAAGAACTGCAAGCAGAGGCCAAAACCGGTGGACCCACCACCGCCAAGCTCGACCACTACACCGGCGTGGACATCCTGCAACGCCGGCTGCAATGGCAAGGCACGCGTGACATCTCAGCTTGGTTGGCACTGCCAGAGGCCATCAGTTTTCAGGCAGCACACGGCTGGCCCGCGCTACAAGCGCGCTGCCACCATATGGCGGTGCAAGCGATGCACGCGCTGTGCCAACGGTGGGGGCTGGAGCCAATCGGGCAAGATCAAGACTTCGGCCAGATGACGGCCGTCCCGGTGCCAGAAGCGCTGGCCGCAAATCTTCAGGAGCGTCTGCTTCAGGAAAGCCGCATCGAGATTGCCTTGACGCAGCATGAGGGGCGGCCCTACCTGCGAATTTCGGTGCAGGGCTACAACACTGCTGCTGAGGTGCAGTCACTCTTGGATGCCCCGGCCTTGCAGCCTTAGCCGTAGCGGTGCTGCAGCACGCCGATACCGTCGATTTCCACTTCCACCTCAGTCCCCGGCTTCATCGGCAGCACGCCCAATGAAGTGCCGCACAAGATGAGGTCGCCCGGCTGCAAGGCGATGTCCTGGGAGATCAGGCTGAGCAAGTGGGCCGGCGGCACAATCATGTCCGAGAGGGCGTAGTTTTGGCGTTCGCGGCCACTCACTCGGGTGCGCAAGGTGGCTTGGGCATAGTCAAAATCGGTTTCGATCACCGGTCCAAACACACCAAAACCGGGCAAGCCCTTGGCGCGCGTCCATTGGGCAAAGCTGGCGTCTCGGTGGAGAACCTCGATGGCCGTGATGTCGTTGGCGCAGGTGTAGCCGGCAATGTAGGCGGGCGCCTGATCCACCGAAACCGCATGCGCCGGTCGACCGATCACGATGGCCAACTCACCTTCAAAGGCCACGCGACCAATCGCCTCAGGCGCGGCCGGCGTGGTGCTGCCAGGGCCAGCCAAGCTGCCGGCAGCCTTGATGAAATACAGCGGCTCGGCTGGTGATACCCAACCGTTCTTTTGCGCCAAGGCATGGAAGTTGTTCCACAGGCCCGCCACGGTTCGAGGCTCACAAGGTGGCAACAGATTTATGTCGGCCAGCGGCAAGACCTGCCCAGTGGGCGCATGATCGCCAAACTGCTCGCCGGCGTAGACCTGAACCGTCTGACCCTGGAGCACACCAAAACCCTGATGGTCCGCATGGGCAAAACGCAACCATTTCATCGACAACGTCCTTGGGCGTTGAGCGCTCAACTTCAGCGCGAAGCAGGACCCTTGCGCGGCGTGCGCAGGGATGCGGGACGGCTGCTTTGACCGGACTTTACCGATGCTCGAGCCACGCCCGGCCGGGGCGGCAAGCCGGTGTGCTGCGTGAGAACGCGGCCCTGCGTCATCGGCGAGGTCTTCACGCCCGCGGGGGTGCTGTTCTTGCGGCGTGCGCTTTGATAGCTGCCGTCGGTGTCGGGCTGCCAAGTGGGAATCAGATGGTGCTTGCCGTTGCCGATCAAATCAGCCCGCCCCATGGCCTTGAGCGCCTCGCGAAGCAAGGGCCAGTTGTTGGCATCGTGGTAGCGCAGGAAGGCCTTGTGCAGCCGGCGGCGCTTGTCGCCGCGCACGATGTCAACCTTCTCCGCGCGCGTGTCGTCACGCGTGATGCCCTTCAAGGGATTGAGTGAGGTGTGGTACATCGCCGTGGCTACTGCCATGGGACTAGGGTAGAAGGTCTGAACTTGGTCGGCGCGAAAACCATTACGCTTAAGCCATAGGGCAAGGTTCATCATGTCCTCATCAGTGGTGCCGGGGTGAGCCGCAATGAAGTAGGGAATCAAGAACTGCTGCTTGCCGGCTTCTGCGCTAAACCGGTCAAAGAGTTCCTTGAACCGGTCATAGGTGCCAATACCGGGCTTCATCATCTTGGACAGCGGTCCGCCTTCGGTGTGCTCCGGCGCGATCTTCAGGTAGCCGCCCACATGGTGCGTGACCAGTTCCTTCACATACTCGGGTGATTCGACCGCCAGGTCGTAGCGCAGGCCCGATCCGATCAGGATCTTCTTGATGCCTTTAAGGCTGCGCGCGCGCCGGTACAGCTTGATCAGCGGGCCATGGTCGGTATTCAGGTTCGGGCAGATGCCCGGGTACACGCAGGAGGGCTTGCGGCAGGCTGCTTCTATCTCCGGGCTCTTGCAACCGATGCGGTACATGTTAGCGGTAGGACCACCCAGGTCGCTGACCACACCGGTGAAGCCATTGACCTTGTCACGAATGTCCTCAATCTCGCGAATGATCGAATCCTCGCTGCGGCTTTGGATGATGCGTCCCTCATGCTCTGTGATGGAGCAGAAGGTGCAGCCACCAAAACAGCCGCGCATGATGTTCACGCTAAAGCGGATCATCTCCCAAGCTGGAATTTTGGTGCTGTGGTCGTGGCTGCCGTTGGCATCGGCGTAGCTCGGGTGCGGGCTGCGCGCGTAGGGCAGGTCGAATACGTGGTCCATTTCAGCCGTGGTCAACGGGATAGGCGGTGGGTTGATCCACACCTCGCGGGCCGTGTGACCCTCGCCGTGGCGTTGCACCAAAGCGCGTGCGTTGCCGGGATTGGTTTCCAAATGCAGCACACGGTTAGCGTGGGCATACAGGACCGGATCGCTCTTGACCCGCTCGTATGCCGGCAGGCGGATGACGGTTTTATCTCGCGGGGTCACCAAGGCCCGGCTGTCCTGCTTGATGAGTGGACGGCGCACCAGGCGAATGGGCTGGGCGGACAATGCAGAGACCGGCGTTTGATATGGGGTAGGTAGCGCCGGCGCACCGTCAACCGAGACATCCTTTGCGTCGACCGAGCGAGCAGCTTCGGCGGCCTGGCAACTCTCGCCGTTGGCCTGCGCGGCTTCCTCCATGCCCAAGTAAGGGTTGACCAAGGCATCGATCTTGCCTGGGCGATCCACCTCGGTGGAGTCGACCTCGAACCAACCGTGGAGTTGGGTGTCGTCGGGACTGCGCATGAAGGCGGTACCGCGTACGTCGGTGATGGAATCGATGGGCTGCTTGCGCGCCAGGCGGTGGGTCACCTCCACGATGGCGCGCTCCGCGTTGCCATACAGCAGCAAGTCGGCCTTGCTGTCAATCAAGACGGAGCGTCGAACCTTGTCCTGCCAGTAGTCGTAGTGGGCGATTCGGCGCAGGCTGGCCTCAATGCCACCAATGATGACTGGCACGTCTTTATAGGCCTCCTTGCACCGTTGGGTGTAAACCAGGGTGGCGCGGTCTGGCCGCTTTCCAGCCACGCCACCGGGCGTGTAGGCATCGTCGTTGCGCACCTTTCGATCAGCCGTGTAGTGGTTGATCATCGAATCCATATTACCCGCGGCCACGCCGAAGTAGAGGTTCGGACGGCCCAGAGCCTTGAAAGCCTCGGCATGCCTCCAGTCGGGCTGCGCGATGATGCCTACGCGGAACCCTTGCGCCTCCAAGGTGCGCCCGATAACTGCCATCCCGAAGCTTGGGTGGTCCGCATAGGCATCACCGGTCACGATGATGACGTCGCATGAATCCCAGCCGAGCGCCTCCATCTCAGCCCGGTTGATGGGCAGAAATGGGGCGGTGCCAAAGCGCTTGGCCCAGTAGGGCCGATAGGCCGTGAGGGCTGTGAGGGCTTTGGGGGCCTTGGAGGCGTCCTTCGGTTTGGGCGTGACCTTGGGCTGGCGCGTTGGGGAATCGATAATGGTCGCGTTCATGATGCTGTGGCTAGCCCTGTATTGTCCTGCTTTGGAGCCCGCTTGTCCGGACCGCGCGGGGCCAACGCGCTGCGCCGCTCCGCCGCTCCGCCGCTCCGAACTGGCCGACCAGACCCAATAGCGCCTGATCCTGGCAGGGTCGGCGCCACAATCAGGCATGTCCGAACCAACTCCACACCCATGTCAACCCTGGCCTTGAGCATCGTGCTTTTGGCCGCCCTGTTGCATGCGGGGTGGAACCTCGTGGCCAAACGCTCCGGGGGGGACCACCACTTCCTCTTCCTCGTGGTTTGTTTGATCGCGGTACTGTGGTCGCCCCTGTTGTGGGTGTGGGGGCCTGACGAACTGCGCCGATGGCAGGCACGGGACTGGAGCCTGGCGGCCCTCAGTGGCTTTATCCATGTCCTGTATTTCCTGGCCCTGCTCAAGGGCTACCGAGAAGCCGATCTGACGGTGGTCTACCCAACGGCCCGGGGCAGCGGCCCCTTGTTGACCGCCTTCGGCGCGGCAATCTGGCTGGACGAAGGTCTGGGCCCAGTGGGTGTGGCGGGCCTGCTGGCGGTCAGCGCCGGCCTGTGGCTGTTGGCCGGCGCTCCAGGATGGCGCCGCGGCCAGCTCAGTGCCCAGGAGACCATGCGCTTGCGCCTGGGCCTGCTATGGGGTGGTCTGACCGGCCTGACCGTCGCCTGCTACACCTTGGTGGACGGTTACGCGATGCGGGTAGCCTTGCTCTCACCGTTGATCTACGACTATTTCGCCAATGTGCTGCGCCTGCCCTGGCTGGCCCCCCTGGTGTGGCGTGACCGCCACCGCGCAGTTGGTGTTTGGGCCGCTCAGTGGAAGTTGGCACTCGTGGTAGCGGTGTGCAGCCCGGCGGCCTACATATTGGTGCTGCTGGCCTTTACCATGGCCCCGGTCAGCCATGTGGCCCCCGCGCGTGAGGTGTCGATGTTGTTTGCTGCCCTGCTGGGAGGCCACCTGCTGGCCGAGCGGGACAAATGGCTGCGCCTGGCGGGTGCGGCTGCGATGGGCCTAGGCGTGGTGCTGTTGGCTTCAGCCTAAACCGTCTCAGGCCTCCTCGCCCAGGAAGCCACCGCTTTGGTGGGCCCACAGTCGCGCATATAAGCCCTGTCGGGCCAGCAGTTCGGCATGGGTGCCTTCTTCGACCATGCGACCCTTGTCCAACACGATCAGACGATCCATGGCCGCAATGGTGGACAAGCGATGGGCAATGGCCACCACCGTCTTGCCCTCCATCAGGCGATACAGGCTGTCTTGAATGGCCACTTCCACCTCAGAATCCAAGGCACTGGTGGCTTCGTCGAGCAGCAGGATGGGCGCGTCTTTGAGCATGACCCGGGCAATCGCAATGCGCTGACGCTGGCCGCCCGACAATTTGACGCCACGCTCGCCCACATGGGCGTCATACCCGGTGCGGCCCTTGGGGTCGCTCAGGCTGCCGATGAACTCATGGGCCTGCGCCCTTCGGGCTGCAGCCACCATGGCATCATCGCCAGCGTCAGGGCGGCCATACACGATGTTCTCACGCACCGACCGGTGCAGCAGCGAGGTGTCTTGGGTGACCATGCCGATCTGGGCGCGCAGGCTGTCTTGCGTGGCCCGGCGAATGTCTTGCCCGTCGATCAGAACCTGCCCGCCGCACACGTCATAAAAACGCAGCAGCAGGTTCACGATGGTGCTCTTCCCGGCGCCAGACCGCCCGACCAAGCCAATTTTTTCGCCCGGCCGAATACGCAGGTTCAGCCCCTGCAGCACCAGCGGCGCATCCGCCGCAGCACCGTAGGCGAAGTCCACGCCACGAAACTCCACCTCGCCCTGCCTTACTTGCAAAGCTTGCGCGTCCGCCGCATCAACCACCGTCGGCGCGCGGCTGAGGGTGGTGATACCGTCCTGCACCGTGCCGATGTGCTCGAACAAGGCGGCAAACTCCCACATGATCCAGTGGGAAATCCCGTTGAGCCTTAGCGCCATGGCGGTGGCCGCGGCCACTGCGCCAACGCCCACATCGCCCTGAACCCACAGCCATACCGTGACCCCCGCTGTGCTGCCAATCAACGCCATGCTGAGTACATGGTTGGTGACCTCAACCCCCGTAATCAGGCGCATCTGCGCATGCACTGACGACATGAATTCCTGCATGGCGCTTTTGGCAAATGCCGCCTCTCGCTTGCCATGGCTGAACAGCTTGACGGTGGCGATATTGGTATAAGCGTCAGTGATACGCCCCACCATCAAAGAACGCGCATCGGCCTGCTCTCTCGCCACGATGCCCAAACGCGGCACGAACCACACCAGGGCAAGGGTGTAAAGCGCCAGCCAACCCAGGAATGGCAACAGTACCCAAGCATCAAACGACCCCACCACGGCCACCATGGTGATGAAGTAGATCGCCACAAACACCAAGATGTCAGCCACGATCATCCAGGTGTCACGTACTGCCAGCGCCGTCTGCATAACCTTGGTGGCCACCCGCCCGGCAAACTCGTCTTGGTAAAACGCAAGGCTCTGCCCGAGCATATGGCGGTGGAACACCCAGCGCAGCCGCATAGGGAAGTTACCGGCCAGCGCCTGGTGTTTGATCAAGGTCTGCAAGAGGACCAGCAGCGGGCTGGCAAGAAGAATCACCGCCAACAGCATCAGATTCGACTGCTGGAGTGCCCAAAGCTCGCCTACCGGGGTCTGTGTCAGCCAGTCCACCACCTGACCGAGCATTGCAAACAACAGCGCTTCGAACATACCGATGCCTGCAGTGCAGACAGTCATGCCCAGGATCAGCGGGCGCAGACCCCGCGTTGCAGACCACAGAAAGGCGGTAAAGCCCCGAGGCGGCGTGGCTGGCTCCGCAGCGGGGTAAGGATCCAACCGCTGTTCGAAAAAATTCAGCATCGGTGAAGCTTGCGCACGAGGCCCGCGGGGCAGTCGAGGTGGCTTTAAAGCTTGAACTCGAGCGCAACCCTCAGATTGACGGGTGTGCGCTCGACCAGGCGACCAGCCTCACGAGTGGCCTCGGTCACCACCACGCTGCTCGTGGTGTAGTCGCGCACAATGAAATTACTTGCTGTCAATCGCAAAAGGGTATTGCGGTTCAGATTGACCGTGGCGTAGGCATCCCACACCCGCTTCAAGCCCACTTGGCGATATTGGGTTTCGCTGATTCGAGTCTCATAGCCGGGTGTCAAGTTGACGCTGCTGCCAATGTTCAGGGGCAGCCCCGGCACGCGATAGTCGCCGCCTAGATTCAAGGTTCCCCGCGGCTGTTCATCGAGCCGGGCATTGGGTCCGGGTACTGCGTCAACCTTGGAGTTGAAAACACTCAGGTTGCTGCGCACATCGATTCGGGGAGCTCCCGCCACAAAATCGGTGAGCCGGAACTTCGCCTCCAGTTCAACCCCTTGGGTGTAGGCACCGCCGACATTCTGCGGGCGTGAGACCCATCGTGGAACCGCGGACCACGGCACATTTTCCAAAGCGGTCACGTTGCGGATGTAATCATTGAGTTCCCGGTGGAATACGTTGGCGCTGAGTATTCCGCCGTTGGACAGGTACCGCTCGATGGCGACGTCAAGGCCAGTGGCCAACTCGGGCCGCAGATCGGGGTTGCCGGCGCGGTCGGCCTGCGTGGCCGAGTTGGGCCCCGGCGCGGGTAAACGTACGTTCAAAGAGGGACGGGAGATCAGATTCTGCAGCGTTGGCGAGCGGTAGCTTCGCGTCAGGCTCACTCGAATCTGATCACGCCCCTTGGGATCGAACTTCCAGACGGTGTGTGCCAAGGGGGTCCAGACGCTACTGCGATTGCTCGTGCTGCGCAGGCCACTTTCACCTTCGGTGTGGATACCCTCCCACCGCAGGCCCGCATAGGCCGACCACTGGGGATTGAAGCTCCACTCATCCTGCGCGTAAGCAGCCAAGCGCTGAGAGCGAGCCGACACGTTTTCGCCGAACTCGGCCAGCAGGGGAACCCCGTTTTGAAGGGTGATGCGGTTCTCGTCGCGGCGGTTGTTTTCAATCTCGAATCCGCCCACCAGGCTGTGCTGGTTCGGCAGGAGCCGTGATGCCTTGAAATTAAGGGAGGCGCCACGGTCGGCGATGGCGGCTTCATCGTCCAACACCCGCAGTGGCGAGAGCGAACCCGTGCCGAATTCGCGACGCAGGTTCTCGTTTTCGAAGCGGTTGCGGTTCACACTCGCCCGCCAATCGGTGCGGGTGTCACCAAAGCGCAAGTTCAGGTTGGCGCCAACTCGGGCCAATTCGAACAAGCCACTGCCATGGGAGTCGGAGGTCGCATACGGCAGTGGCGTACTGCCCACCGATTGGGTCAGTGTGCTGGTGCGGTCGGTGGTGCCAGTGGAGCGGATGTACATGGGCATGATGAGGACCGAGTCACCCGCCTGACCTCGCCACTGCAGGCGGCCATTCACATTCATGCCTTCGCGTTTGTTCAAGGCTCTAGCGCTTTCCTCTTGCGCCAGCAGGGTGCGGCCTGTTGCCAAGTCGGTGGACACGGTCTGACCGAAATTCCGGTCATCGGTACCGCGCTTAAAGACAGTTGCCGTCAGGTTGTAAATCCACCGCTCACCGACAGTGTCGTTACGGGTCCACGATGCGCCGGGTTGCCACTGACCGCGCTCGTAGCCCAGGCCTACGCGGACATCATTTAGACGCCTTCGGTAGCCTTCGCGCATGACGATGTTGATCGTGCCGCCAATGGCGCGTGCGCCGGTCTCAGCGGTGGGGGCGCGCAGGATTTCGATCCGTTCAATCTGGTCGGGTGCCACGTTCTCCAAGGAGAAACCTGGCGGAACCCGTTCACCGTCCATCAAGATTTGGGTATAGCCGGCGCCAAGGCCGCGCATCCGAGGCGGTCCTCCACGCCCTGGAGCACCCGGCATCGTGATACCCGGCAGGCGACGCAGAATTTCCAGCGTGTTGGCATCTCCAAACTGCTCCAGTTCTTGCCGGCCAATCACGATCTTGGAGGCGGTGGAATTGCGCCGTTCCTGTTGATCCGAGGGGCGTCCACTGGTCACATCAACACGCTGTGTGGTGCTGGCAGGTGGCGGGTTCGTCTGGGCCTGCAAGGACAGGCTTAAGGACAAAAAGCCCAAACACAGCGCGGTGGCCCTGAGCATGAAAGGAATCTTGGTCATAGGAGCAGCCCGGCCGATCGCCTGGGCGAATGAGGTTTGCGAACCCTCGCGGCATGGTTTGCTGCGGCGGAATTCCCTACCGGTGAGCAGAGGTACACGAAGCCGGTGCCCAACACCCACACCGCGACCGATAGTGGAACATATCCGGTAGCACTTCGAACGGCGCCTGCCAATACCCCCTGAGACTTGCCAGCCGGTTTAGCATGACCGCCCAAGCCACCGCGCCCGAGCCACTGCTGTTGTGGCACGGCACCCAAGCGCCCCATGCATGTCACCGTTCACTCCGAAGCCAATTCGCCCACAGCCCTGAAGGCCGCGCCACTGCCGCAAGCCTGGGTCTACGCCCCGCCGGCTGCGCTGCCTACCTTGGTGCACCTGGACGAGCATCTGTTGGTGGTGAACAAACCGCCGGGGCTCTTATCCGTTCCGGGACGGCTGCCGGAACACCACGACAGCGCACTGCAACGCCTGCAAGGGCTGTACGGACCGCTGTGGGTAGTCCACCGCTTGGACATGGACACATCGGGCCTGATCGCATTCGCCCGCAGTCGCGAAACGGCGGCACATCTGGGGCGCCAGTTCGAGCAACGCCGCGTGTACAAGGTGTACGAAGCCCTGGTTTGGGGACATCCCCCATCAAATCATGGCGTGATCGCCCTGCCCTTGCGCCTGGACTGGCCCCACCGTCCGCGTCAGTTGGTAGATGCTCAATCGGGTAAGCCCTCGGTGACGGTCTATGCCCAGGCGGACCATCCGGAACCGCAAGGCAATGGCATGTCCCGGCAACCTCCCTGTTCCTGGCTTGGCAGCAGCCCGCCCCATGGGACGAGCCGGCTGCGGCTCACCCCCACCACCGGACGCTCGCACCAGCTCAGAGTGCACCTCAGCGCCATCGGATTGCCTGTCCTTGGCGACCGCTTTTACGGACGGCCCGAGCACGAGGAGCCCGAGGTGCAACGCCTGATGCTGCACGCGAGCGTTTTGGAGCTGCAGCATCCGACAGTAAAACAGCAGCTGCGGCTTGTGGCCGCAGCAGGGTTCTGAGGCCTTCGCTTGACAAGCCGGACCTCGGGCTCAGCCTTAGGTCTGGCGCCAAGATGCCAACGCGGCGCCTTGAGCCAACGCGCGTAACTTGGCTTCAGCAAGCTCTCGGCTCATAGGCGCCATGCCGCAATTGGTGCAGGCAATCAGCCGGTGACGCGGCACAAACTGCAGCGCCTGCTCTATGGTATTCGCCACCTCTTCAGGTGTTTCCACTTGCTCGCTGGCCACGTCGATCACACCCACCATTACCTCCTTGCCCTTCAGCAAGGCCATGAGTTCTGGCGGCACGTGCGAGTTGATGCACTCCAAGCTGACCTGGTCGATAGAGCTAGCAGCCAAAGCAGGGAACACGGCTTCGTACTGTCGCCACTTGTGGCCCAACCCCTTCTTCCAGTTGATGTTGGCCTGGATCCCGTAGCCATAACAGATATGCACAGCCGTCTTGCAGCTCAGGCCCTGGGCTGCACGCTCCAACGCACGAACCCCCCAATCAGCCGCCTCAGACGTGTACACGTTGAAGGCCGGCTCATCAAACTGGATGATGTCCACACCATCGGCCTGCAGCGCCAAAGCTTCCTGGTTCAAAAGTTCAGCGAAAGCCATCGCCATCTTGATCCGGTTGCCATAAAAGCGATCGGCCACCGTGTCCACGATGGTCATCGGCCCCGGCAGGGTGAACTTGATCTGACGCCTGGTGTTGGCGCGCAAGAACCGCGCCTCGGCTTGGTGCACCCGACCTTTGAGCCGAAGGGCTGCCACCACCTGCGGCACCATGGCCTTGTAGCGGTCAGCTCGGATGCCCATCTCCACCTTGTGCTCAAAGTCGATACCCTCAACCTGCTCCAAGAAGCCGTGCACAAAGTGCTGCCGAGACTGCTCTCCGTCTCCAATCACATCCAAACCCGCGTCCTCCTGCGCCTTGATCCAAAGCCGGGTGGCATCCAACTTGGCCTGCGCCAATCCGTCACCCTGCACACGCCACTGGGGCCAGAGTTTGTGGGTCTCAGCCAGCCATGAGGGCTTGGGCAGGCTGCCGGCGATAGCGGTTCGGAACATCGGAGGTCTCCAGAGTTGAAGTGGTTGCGCAGGGCTGGGCGCCGAATTGCTCCGCTCAAAGCCGGCCAGGGGCATGTGAGTGGACCGGTGCGGCGCTTGGCCTACCCGTCCTCGGGGATCAAACCGCGGTCCTTCAGCATGGGCTCCACGCGGGCATCACGCCCGCGGAAATCACGATAAGTCTGACCAGGCTCCACCCGATTGCCAGCTGCGTAGATGCACTGCAGCAGCCGTTGCGCAGTGGTCGGGTCAAAGATGTCGCCAGCCTCCTTGAAAGCATCAAAGGCGTCGCAATCGAGCACCTCTGCCCACAGGTAGACGTAATAGCCCGCTGCATACGAGGAGCCCGAGAACAGGTGTTGGAAGTGGGTGTAGCGGTGGTTCAAGCCGACCCCAGCTGGCAATCCGTAACGCTGCAAGACCTCTGCCTCGTAGGCGACCACATCCTGCGGTACCTGCCCTAGGCCTAACCCGTGCACCGCCATATCGGTCAAAGCGCTGGCGGTGTAGCGCACCGTCTCAAAGCCTTGCCCAAAGTTTCGCGCGGCCTGCAGCTTGTCGATGGTAGCCTGCGGAATGGGCTGGCCCGTGACCACGTGACGAGCGTGCTCTTGCAGCACCTGAGGCTGGCTCATCCAGTGCTCGAAGAGTTGCGACGGCAACTCAACGAAATCACGTAACACTTGGGTGCCGGACAAGCGTTCATAGCGCACATCAGACAGCAGGCCGTGAAGGCCGTGGCCGAACTCGTGGAACAAAGTGCGAACGTCGTCAAAGCTTAAAAGAGTGGGCTGACCTTCCGGCGCTTTTGCAAAGTTGTTGTTATTGACGATGATGGGCAAGGTTCTCGCCTGGCCCAGCGCCAGATCACCGTAGGACAGACCGGATTGAAGCCGATAGGCGCTCATCCAGGCGCCACTGCGTTTGGTCGGCCTTGCAAAGTTGTCATGTAAGAACAAACCCACTGCCGACCCATCGCTGCGGGTGACCTCGTAGGCCTTGACGTCTGGGTGATACAGCACCACGTCAGGCCGGTGTAGGAAGTGAACCCCGAACAAGCGTCGTGCGCAGTCGAAGGCGGCGAGTACCATCCGATCCAGGGCAAAGTAAGGCTTGACTTGTGCATCGTCAATGGCATAACTGCTGTGACGTACCTTTTCAGCCCAATAGCGCCAATCCCAGGCATGGATCGGCCCCGATTGTCCAACCGTTGCCATGAGTGACTGCAGTTGGCCACGTTCGCCCTCCAAGGCTGGCAGCGCACGCTCCCACACTTGGTCGAGCAAGCCCATCACCGCCGATTGGCTTTGCGCCATGGTGTCTTCCAAGGCGAAGTCGGCGTAGCAGCGGTGGCCGTGCAGGGCAGCCTGCTCAGCCCTCAGAGTGAGGATCTCTCGGACGATCGATCGGTTATCGGTCGGCCCCTCTTGCTCTCCGCGTGAAGTCCAGGCGCGCCAGGCTTGTTCACGCAGGTCGGGACGTTCACTGAAGGTCAAAAAGGGTACGATCAACGAACGCGACAACGTGATCACATGCCCGCTCATGCCCCGCATGCGAGCGGCATCTGCCGCCGCGTCACGGACAAAGGCCGGCAATCCCGCCAGGTCAGACGGGCTTTTCAGCGCCAGTGTGTAAGCTGATTCGTCAGCCAGGACATTCTGTCCAAACCGGGTGTGCAGATCGGCCAGGGCTTCCATCACCTGCGCGTAGCGGGCCTGCTCAGGCCCCCGCAGACGCGCGCCGGCTCGCACAAAGTCCAGGTGGACCCGCTCCAGCAAGCGCAATGACTCCTCATCCAAACCCAGTGCGTTGCGCCGCTTAAACAGGTGGTCCACCCGCGCGAACAGGCTTGCGTGCATGTACACCGCGTTGTTGTGAGCGGCCAAGGGCTGGGCCAGTCGTCGCTGAACGGCCTGAAGTTCTGGCGTGGTTTGAGAGGCGCACAGGTTGTGAAATACGCCCTCCAGCCTCGCCAAAAGCCGCCCCGACGCATCGAAGGCCGCCACCGTGTTCTCGAAACTGGGCTGCGTGGTCTGCCCGGCAATCGTGTCCAACTCCAAGCGTTGGTCGGCCATCGCCTTGGCAAAGGCGGGCTCGAAGTGGTCGGGCTGTATACGGTCGAACGGGGCCAGGCCAAACGGCGTCGCCCACCGTTGCAAGAGTGGATTTTCCTCAAGCAAGGAGGTAGTGGAGGTCATAGGCATCGATGCCTTGTATTGGCACACAAGGGCGTGTTGGTGGGGGCAGCGCGGCCGGCGGTACCGAGCAAGGGTGGTACCTACTTGCCAGCGCGAATAGCCTTCTCGTCTTCTTCTCGGTAAGGCCGGTCAGCACAATCGCGCCGCCAATCGACCGACGCGGCACTGAGGTCTTCGTTGTCCTGGGCATGCTGGGCCTTGCGGCGGTTCCATTCGGCCGCTCGTTCCTCAACCACCTTGGCCTTGATGGCAAATGCCTTGATGCTGTCCTCGTATCCCTCGAGCAGGCGATCACGCTCCGCATTCAAGTCTTTGCGTTCTTCTTCAAGCAGGGGAACTTGCTTGCGCATCTGTTCAAAGGCACGCCCCTCACTGGTGGTCATACGAGTCTTGCCGCTGAGTTCGCCCATGCGTGTATTGAACTCTTGAACCTTCTGAGAATAGGCCTGCATCTTGGGCTGAAACTCCCTGATCCGGGTGGCCCGTGTCTCCAGGGTGGCGCGCTCGGCCCGTATGGCGTCCAGGCCCTGCTCGATTTCAGCTCGCTGCGCATTGATTACCACGGCTAGGTCATCGAGCTCGTTGGCGCGCAGCTTCTGGTCGTCATTGCGCTTCAGACACGCCCGTAACTCGTCACGCGTCATGATCTTCTTGCCGCCAACGGCGGTCGGCGCGGCGGGGGTGGTAGCCGAAGCGGGCCTGGCCGGGGCATTGGTCGCTGGCCTGGCCAGCCCTGCCCCACCCGAATTGGTAGGTGTTTGGGCCTGTACGGTCGATACCCAACAAGCTGCGCCACAAAGCGCCAGTAGGGTGGTGGCCAACATCGAACGTTGGCAGTCGGCGGTTGTGGAATTGCGTCGTAGCTTCATGTGCGCAAGGGCCCAGCGGGCCACAGGTTCTGAGGGTGGGGAGCTTACGCTGAATTGGCCACAGCCTGCAGCTTCAAGCCCCAGGGTTTGCGCGATTTTCCTCTTCCTGCAACTGGCGCCACATCACCTTTCCCGAACCGCTCTTGGGCAGGCGGTCGACAAACTTCACCATCCGGGGCGCTTTATAGGCCGCCATATGCTGGCGCGCCCAGTCGATGACGGCTTGCTCACTGGCCTGTCCACGGGCCTCGGGGCGGAGCACCACCACCGCCTTTACCGTTTCACCGCGGTAGGCATCCTTGGCCGAAATGATGCAGGCCTCAAGTACCAATGGGCATTTGTACAGCAGCAGTTCCACCTCGGTGGGCCATACCTTAAAGCCGCTGGCATTGATCATTCGCTTGAGACGGTCGGTAATGAAGAAGTAGCCGTCTTCGTCGATACGGCCCAAGTCTCCCGTGCGAAAGAAGCGCTTGCCATCCATCTCGATGAAGGCCTGCTCTGTGGCTTCTGGGTGTTTCCAGTAGCCCTTGAACACCATGGGGCCGTGGGTGACGATCTCGCCCGATTCGCCCTGGGGTAATTCCTGCAGGGTCTGCGGGTCGATGATGCGCGAATCCACCCCGAAGATCGGGATACCCAGACACTGCAGCTTGGGGCGGTCTGGCGGGTTGGAATGGCTCGGGGCTGCGGTCTCGGTCAGCCCATATCCTTCAGCAAACTTCAAGTTGAACTCATCCAACAGTCGCTGCGCAACGGCCTGGGGCATGGCTGCGCCGCCCCCGGCCAAGACCATCAGACTGGACAAATCGAACTGGCGGTAGTTAGGGCTGCCAAACAGGTCAATGATCATGGTAGGTATGCACACCCAAACCGTGACCTTGTGCAGGGAAATTAGACGGCCAGCGAGTTCTCGGTCCCATCGCGGCAAGATGATCAGTGTCGCGCCGCTGTAGACCGGCATCAGCACACCGTACTGCATTCCCGTGATGTGGAACATCGGCACCACCGCCAGCGATGTGGTGTCCTGGGACGTGCTGACGAAACTGCCCACCACATTGGCCATCAGCGTTCGGTGCGTGTGCATACAGCCCTTGGGCAGGCCGGTGGTGCCTGACGTATAGGGCAACAAAGCCAAGTCATCCGGGCTGCGGGTGACCGCATGGACCAATGGTTCATGCGATAGGGCTTGAGACCAAGCGGCCACGCTGACGCCCTGGACCTCGGGCTTCGTGGGGGAAGGCGTGGTCAGCGCCTCCCAAAGACCCGAAGGCACGCCCAATTGCTCGGGCGGCGCGGGCGGCAAGGCGTCGGCGTAGCAAACCACCAGCACCGCAGGTGCGCGCTGCTCGGGCCGCAGGACTGCTTGGGCCTGCTGCACCACGGCCACCAGGTCTGCCGCAGCAATCACGACCCGGGTTTCGGGGTCGGTGATGTAGTGTCCGAACTCATCGGCCCGGTTCATCGGATTGACCGGCACCACCACTGCACCGGCGGCCTGCACGGCGTAAAAGGCCACCAGGAACTGCGGACAGTTCTGCATGAATAACACCACCCGGTCGCCCGGCTGCACACCCTTAGCGACAAGCCAACCACCCAGAGCCAGGGCCTGGTTGAGCAGTTCACCGTAGCTCAGAGATCGCCCAAGAAAGACAGCCGCTTCTTTGCGCGGATAGCGTGCAGCGGTGACCTGCAGGTTGTGAAAAAGAGTGACCTCGGGAATGGTCACCGTCTTGGTCAGGCGCGCAGGCCAGAAGGCGTGGTGGCGAGGGGCGGGGCGCGTGCTCATGGGCATAGGTGTACCCGCGCCCGGTCAGGCGACAATACAGGGTTTGTACGGCACCTGGATACTCGGCGCCGCGCCCAAGAGGGCGTTGCATGCGCCTTGAAACCAACCCCATCTGCAGACCCCTGAACCCCGACGACCCCCATGAGCACCATCCTTCAGTCGATTCCTGCCGGCCAAAAGGTCGGCATCGCCTTTTCCGGTGGCCTGGACACCAGCGCGGCCCTGCACTGGATGAAGCTCAAGGGCGCCCTGCCCTACGCATACACCGCGAACCTGGGACAACCCGATGAGCCCGACTACGAGGCCATCCCGCGCAAGGCCACGGAGTACGGCGCGGTTCTGGCACGCCTGGTCGACTGCCGCACCCAACTGGCACACGAGGGTATCGCAGCCTTGCAAGCAGGGGCCTTTCATATCACCACCGCCGGGACCACCTACTTCAACACAACGCCGCTCGGCCGAGCCGTCACGGGCACGATGCTGGTATCGGCCATGAAGGAAGATGATGTAAACATATGGGGCGATGGATCCACCTTCAAAGGCAACGATATCGAGCGTTTTTACCGCTATGGCCTGCTGACCAACCCTGCACTCAAAATCTACAAGCCGTGGCTGGACCAAAGCTTCATCACCGAACTCGGCGGGCGCGCGGAAATGAGCGCCTTTCTGAACCAGGCTGGCTTTGGCTACAAGATGAGTGCCGAAAAGGCCTACAGCACCGACAGCAATCTGCTGGGCGCCACCCACGAAGCCAAAGACCTGGAATTCCTCAACAACGGCATCCGCATAGTCAATCCCATCATGGGCGTGGCTTTCTGGAAGCCGGAAGTCCAGATCAAGGCCGAAGAGGTGACGGTGCGCTTCGAAGAGGGCACGCCTGTCGGCATCAATGGCTGCAGCTTCTTCTCGCTTGTCGAACTGCTCATTGAGGCCAATGCCATCGGCGGGCGCCATGGCCTTGGCATGAGCGACCAGATCGAAAACCGCATCATCGAAGCCAAGAGCCGCGGCATCTACGAAGCCCCGGGCTTGGCGTTGCTGCACATCGCTTATGAACGCTTGGTCACCGGCATCCACAACGAAGACACCATTGAGCAGTACCGAGAAAACGGTCGCAAGCTCGGCCGGCTGCTCTACCAAGGACGCTGGTTTGACCCACAGGCCATCATGCTGCGCGAAGCTGCCCAGCGCTGGGTGGCCCGCGCGGTCACTGGCGAGGTGACAGTAGAACTGCGCCGCGGCAACGACTACTCGCTGCTCAACACCGAGTCGCCCAACCTGACCTACGCGCCAGAACGGCTGAGCATGGAAAAGGTGGAGGATGCACCCTTCACCCCCGCCGACCGAATCGGGCAACTCACCATGCGCAACCTCGACATCATCGACACGAGAGGCAAGATCGGCATCTACTCGAATGCTGGGCTGCTTTCGGTAGGGACCGATACGGCGCTGCTGCAGTTGAAAAAGGACTGAAGGGGCACACAGCGGCGCTGCCGATGCTGTTGGCAGCGACCTTGATCAGTTGGTCTGCGCCAACTGATCAAGGATCGCAGGATTCTCCAAGGTCGAGGTGTCTTGTGTGATCGCCTCACCTTTGGCGATCGACCGAAGCAGGCGGCGCATGATCTTGCCTGACCGCGTCTTGGGCAGGTTGTCACCAAAGCGGATGTCCTTGGGCTTGGCGATTGGCCCGATCTCCTTGGCAACCCAGTTGCGCAGCTCATGAGCAATCCTTTTGGCTTCTTCACCTGTCGGACGCGGGCGCTTGAGCACCACAAAGGCGCAAATCGCTTCGCCCGTGGTGTCGTCTGGCCGGCCCACGACCGCCGCTTCGGCCACCAAGTCAGTGCAACTGACCAACGCCGACTCAATTTCCATCGTTCCCATGCGGTGGCCCGACACGTTCAACACGTCGTCAATGCGACCAGTGATGGTGAAGTAGGTGGTCTTGGCGTCTCGGATGGCGCCATCGCCGGCCAGGTAATAGCCCTTGAGCTCCGACGGGAAATAGCTCTTCTTGAATCGCTCGCCGTCGCCCCAGATAGTCCGGATCATCGAGGGCCAGGGCTTCTTGATCACCAAGATGCCGCCAGAACCGTTGGTCACATCGGCGCCGGTTTCGTCCACGACGGCGGCCTCAATACCGGGGAAAGGCAAGGTGCATGAACCGGGCACCATGGGCGTGGCACCTGGTAGGGGTGTGATCATGTGGCCGCCGGTTTCGGTTTGCCAGAAGGTGTCCACGATGGGGCAGCGCCCACCGCCCACGTTCGCGTAGTACCACTCCCAGGCGGCTGGGTTGATAGGCTCCCCGACTGAGCCCAGGAGGCGCAGGCTGCTCAGGTCATAGCGGCGCGGGTGCACCGTCTCATTCATCTCAGCGGCCTTGATCAGCGAACGAATAGCCGTAGGCGCGGTGTAGAAGATCGACACCTTGTGGTCCTGAATCATTTTCCAGAACCGCCCCGCGTCGGGGTAGGTGGGCACGCCCTCGAAAATGATTTCGGTGCCACCAAGCGCCAGCGGCCCGTAGGCAATGTAGGTGTGGCCGGTCACCCAGCCGATGTCAGCGGTACACCAAAACACATCCTCGGGCTTCAGGTCGAAGGTCCAGCTGGTGGTCAGGGCCGCATGCAGCAGGTAGCCCCCCGTGGAGTGCTGAACACCCTTGGGCTTGCCGGTGGATCCCGAGGTGTAAAGGAGGAACAGGGGATGCTCGGCTTGCACCCACTCGGGTTCACAGGTGCTGGGCTGTGTATCGGCAACTTCGCTCATCCAACGGTCACGCCCGGCGGTCATCGCCACTTCGCTGCCGGTGCGCTTGACCACCAAGACGTTCCTGACCGAATCGCAGCCGCCAAGCGCCAGCGCCTCGTCAACAATAGCCTTTAAGGGCAGGTGCTTACCACCACGCACCTGCTGGTCTGCGGTGATAACCGCCACAGCTCCCGTATCCTCGATGCGGTCGCGCAGGGACTGTGCTGAAAAGCCTCCGAACACCACTGAATGGGTTGCGCCAATGCGGGCACAGGCCTGCATCGCCGCCACACCATCGACTGACATCGAAATGTAGATGATGACGCGGTCGCCTTTGCGCACTCCCAGTGACCGCAGGCCATTGGCGATTTGGCAGGTACGGGCCAAGAGCTGCGCATAGCTGGTGCGTGACACCGCGCCGTCATCGGCCTCGAAGATCAGCGCGGTCTTGCCTGCAAAACCCCGCTCAATATTGCGGTCCAGGCAGTTGTAAGAAGCATTGAGGGTACCGTCGGCAAACCATTTGAAGAAGGGAGCGGCAGACGCGTCCAGCACTTGGGTAAAGGGCTTCTTCCAGCTGATCATCTCGCGAGCTAGGCGCGCCCAAAATCCCTCGTAGTCGGTGGCCGCTTCGGCCACCAAGCGGTCATACGCAACCATGCCGGATACCCGCGCAGCCCTCACGGCGGCCTCAGAGGGCAGATACAGCTTCTTTTCCTGGTTCTCGCTCACAACGGTCTCCTCGATTCGGTTCACGATCGTCTTTGGTGGTAAGGATCGGCGTCCGTACTCGGGTGTCAGGCACCCAGACTCAACCCGCAATGGTCAGCGCAGGCACTGACGACCCCTTACTTTAGGCCGCAATTGGGCATGCGGCGCGCGGGATGACCCTGTCCAGGCCCCGGGCACGGCCCCTAAAATGGCAGTTTGCTTTGCGACGGCGTCGCGCCGGACCCTATATGCCCTCCTCTCCCGCCAAGGATTCGTCCCCTATGGGCCCCCTGCCACGCGCCATATTTGCCAGCCGTTGGCTGCAGCTGCCGCTGTACCTGGGCCTGATCCTGGCACAGGCGGTCTACGTCTTTCAGTTTTGGACCGAACTCGTTCACTTGGTTGAGGCTGCCTTTGGGCACCAAGACGCCTTGGCCAGCCTGGTCAAGAACATCGGCTACAAGGCCGAACCCATCAAGGACGCCGCCGGCGCGATCACCGGATATGAGCCTATCGCCAAGCTCAATGAGACCATCCTGATGCTGGTGGTGCTTGGTTTGATCGACGTGGTGATGATCAGCAACCTGCTGATCATGGTGATCGTGGGAGGCTACGAAACCTTCGTCTCGCGCATGAATCTGGAGGGGCACCCCGACCAACCCGAGTGGCTCAACCATGTGAACGCCTCGGTACTCAAGGTGAAGTTGGCCACGGCCATCATCGGCATCTCGTCCATCCACCTGCTCAAGACCTTCATCAATGCCGACAACTACACCGAAAAGGTCTTGTTGTGGCAAACCGTCATCCACATCGCCTTCCTATTTTCGGCCTTGGCCATCGCCTATGCTGATCGGCTGATGTCACATGTGACCGATCCGCATTGAGTCCCAACGCCGCGCCTGTCGCGGCGTTTTTTCAGCGCATACGACACAGCACCATTTCAAATGAGCACCACCATCCGCCACCACGATTTGGTTGAAACCATCGCAGCTGCACTGCAGTACATCAGCTACTACCACCCAGCCGATTACATCGCTCACCTGGCACGCGCTTACGAACGCGAGCAAAGCCCGGCTGCCAAGGACGCGATGGCGCAGATCCTCACCAACAGCAGGCTGTGTGCACAGGGCCACCGTCCCTTGTGCCAGGACACCGGTATCGTCAACGTCTTCCTCAAGATCGGCATGGATGTGCGCTTCGGGGGTTTCAAGGGCTCTTTGGAAGACGCGATCAACGAGGGTGTGCGACTCAGCTACAACCATCCCGACAACAAGCTGCGGGCCTCCGTGCTGGCTGACCCCATCTTTGAGCGAAAAAACACCAAGGACAACACGCCTGCCGTGGTGCACATGTCGGTGGTGCCGGGCAACACCGTCGAAGTCACCGTGGCCGCCAAGGGCGGCGGCTCGGAAAACAAGAGCAAGTTTGTGATGATGAACCCCAGCGACAACCTGGTGGACTGGGTGCTCAAGACGGTGCCCACCATGGGTGCTGGATGGTGCCCCCCGGGCATGTTGGGCATTGGCGTGGGCGGCACGGCCGAGAAGGCCATGATGCTGGCCAAGGAAGCCTTGATGGACCCCATCGACATGTACGACTTGCAGGCGCGCGGGCCGCAGAACAAGCTCGAAGCATTGCGCCTTGAGCTCTATGAAAAGGTCAACGCCCTGGGCATCGGCGCCCAAGGCTTGGGGGGGCTGACCACGGTGCTGGACGTCAAGATCGCCACCTTCCCCACCCATGCCGCTAGCAAGCCTGTTGCCATGATCCCCAACTGCGCTGCCACCCGCCACGCCCATGTGGTGATGGACGGCTCAGGCCCGGCCTACATCGAGCCGCCCTCTCTAGACCTGTGGCCTAAAGTGAACTGGACGCCCGATGCCCAAAAGAGCAAGCGGGTGGACCTCAACACCCTCACCCCTGCAGAAGTGGCCAGCTGGAAACCCGGCGACACCCTCTTGCTTAACGGGAAGATGCTCACCGGTCGCGATGCCGCACACAAACGCATCCAAGACATGCTGGCCGATGGCCAACCGCTGCCCGTGGACTTCACCAACCGCGTTATCTACTACGTGGGCCCTGTGGATCCCGTGCGCGACGAGGTGGTAGGCCCAGCGGGACCCACCACCGCCACGCGCATGGACAAGTTCACCGGCATGATGCTCGAAAAGACCGGCCTGATCGCGATGATTGGCAAAGCCGAGCGCGGGCCTGTGGCGATCGAGGCAATCAAACAGCACAAGAGCGCCTACTTAATGGCGGTGGGCGGGGCTGCTTATCTGGTGGCCAAGGCCATCAAGGGTGCGAAGGTGGTGGGCTTCGAGGACTTGGGCATGGAGGCCATCTACGAATTTGACGTCAAGGACATGCCGGTGACGGTGGCGGTGGACAGCAGCGGCACCAGCGTACACAACACCGGACCCAAAGAGTGGCAGTCCAAAATCGGCAAGATCCCCGTGTCGGTGGCCTGAGCCATCAGACCTTGGGGCTCGCAGGAGCGCCGGTCGCTGGAGCTGTCGCGGTGTCGGCCGGCGTGCTGAAGCCGGGCGCAGTTGCAACGCCCGGGGTCACCGGCGGCCCTGAAGCCCATCGCAAGGCGCGCTGCGGATAGGGGATTTCCACGCCCTGCGCTTGCAGCACCGCCCAGACGGCAAGGTTCACATCCGACTTGACGTTCGCGCTGCCGTTTTCGGGGTCTTTAATCCAAAAGGAAACGATCAGGTCCAACCCGTCAGGCCCAAAGGCATCCAGGTGCACCGCAGGCGGCGGATCGGGTAGCACACGGTGCACGGACGCCACGGCCCGCACCAGCTTCGGGCTCAGGAGGCCCAGATCGGTCTGGTAGGCCACCGTCACCGCGGTACGCCAAACCAGCTTGGGGTCAGCCAACGAAGAGTTCTCGATGCGCTGGGTGAGCAGCAGCTCGTTGGGCACGATGGACTCGCGGCCATTGAGCGCACGAATCACCGTGTAGCGGGTCTTGATGTCGGTGATCCGCCCTTCAAAACCATCCACATTGACCATGTCACCAATTCGCACGCTACGCTCGGCCAGCACCACAAAACCACTCACATAGTTGGCCGCAAGCTTTTGCAGACCCAGGCCGATGCCTACGCCAAGTGCGCCACCAAACACGCCCAAGGCGGTCAAGGGAATGCCCGCTGCCGAAAGTGCGATCAACACCCCAACGACCAACAAGCCGCCTCGGATGATGTTGACGGCCATCTTGCGAAGCGACAAGGCTGCGGGGTCGCTGGACGGCGCTAATCGCGTCAACACCTGGCGTTCCGCCGTCGAACTTAGCCACAGGGTGATCAACAGCACCGCCACAAGGCTCAATGCGCCTTCGACCATGGTGCGCAGGCTTACCTTGACCCCGCCCAAGCGCCACTGGATCTCGTCCATCTCCTGCAGCAGCAAGGGCAGCAGTCCCGTGAGCCAGAGCACAATCGCGCCCCAAATCACCCAAGACCACACACGCTGCACGCGCTTAACCACCACCGAGTCAGGAAACGCAGCCCGCAGCACGCGCGCAGAGCCCTGCACCACCAGCAAGGCCACTACGATGGGCAGCCCCAACCGCAGCATCGCCTCCAGCAAATCTGCAGGCTGCTGCAACAGGTCCCAGCTCCATTGGGTCTGCCCCAACCACACCGCGCTGTTGAGAATCACCTCGCTTCGCATCCCCGTTCCTCAAGTCCGGCAGAGCACGCTCAAGTGGGCGGCCACGCTTCGCGCCAAGGCCGCAAGGTTGTAGCCGCCCTCCAGGCAAGACACCAAGCGACCTTGGCAGTGCCGCTTTGCCACTTCCACCAACTGTCCCGTGATCCAGCCGTAATCGTCCTCCACCAGCCCCAACTGCGCCAGCCCATCATCCCGGTGAGCGTCAAATCCGGCAGACACGAAGAGCATCTGCGGCGCAAAGCGATCCAGCCGGGGCATCCAATGCGTCGTCACCAGGTCCCGTATTGCAGGCCCTCGGGTGTACGGCGCCACGGGTAAATTCAAAAGGTTGCTGGCACTGGGTACGGCCCCGCTGTAGGGGTACAACGGATGCTGAAAAAAGCTGCACATGAGAATGCGCTCATCGCCGGCTACGATATCTTCCGTGCCATTGCCGTGGTGCACGTCAAAGTCGACGATGGCCACCCGCTCTAGGCCCCGAACCTCGAGGGCATGGCGAGCGGCTACGGCCACGTGGTTGAAAAAACAAAAGCCCATAACCTCACGACGTGTGGCGTGATGGCCAGGTGGACGTACGCTGCAAAAGGCATTCGACACCTCGCCGTCCAGCACCGCGTCGGTGGCCGCCAGCGCAGCACCGGCCGCTCGCGCCACAGCCGCCGCGGTGTGGGGGCAGGCGTTGGTATCGGGGTCCAGTGCCTGAGTCTTGCGGCGCTGCTGCAAGTCGTGCAGCAAGGCCCACAAGCGCTGAACATGATCAGCGTCATGGGCACGTGCCAGTGCCGATGGCTCGATCCGCGGCGCTTCCCGTCGCTGCAATTGGGCGTCCAACCCTGTGGCCCGCAGGTGCTCCTCGATCGCCGCCAAGCGCGCAGGCGACTCGGGATGCCCCGGCCCCATGTCGTGCAATCCACAGTCGGGGTGGGTGTAGAACGCTGTGGCCATGGCGATCGATTGTCGCCTGGGTCCATGCGGTTAGCATGAAGCCCATGACAGAGCGTGCTCACAAGCTATGGAGCTGGGTCAACACACCCCACCCTAACCGCCACCCGATCCATCGCGGGCTGATGGCAAGCGCGTTGTTCGCCACCTTGTTGATCTGCCCGACCACCGGGGCCGTGGCAACGCCTGATGCCCCCCAGGAAACGCCGTCCCAGCAGGAGTCCACTCCTGTGCAAGCCCGAGCCAGTGATACACCCAGCAGCTTGGAAGGCACTCCTGCGGATGTACCCATCAGCGTTTCCAGTCCTGCCCCCACTCCTGCCCCCGGACCTGCGCCCCACGCCGCGGTCCCCGTGCAGACCCGCCACCCCCGGGGCGACTACGGCGTTCGACCGGATGTGCAGCAGTTTGCGCAGGACATTGCCCAGCGACATGGCTGGAATGCGCAAGCCATCCTGCGCATACTGTCCCAGGCCAAGTACCTTCCCAAGGTGCCCCAACTCATCATGCCGCCACCGGCGGGAACAGCCAAGAACTGGGCCGCCTATCGCAGCCGCTTCATCGAGCCCGAGCGACTAAAAGCGGGCTTGCAGTTCTGGAATGCGCACGAAGGCCTGCTGCGCAGGGCGGAGGCGCACTACGGGGTACCTGCCTCGCTGATCGTTGGGATCATAGGCGTGGAAACCTATTACGGGCGGCACCTGGGTGGTTTTCGGGTGCTGGATGCCCTGACCACCCTCAGCTTTGACTTTCCGAGCGGTCGCAGCGACCGCAGCGCCTTTTTCCGCGGCGAACTGGAAGCACTCCTGGTATGGACACACCGTGAAGGACGGTCACCGCAAGATATCAGGGGCTCTTATGCAGGCGCCATCGGGTGGCCGCAGTTCATGCCCAGCAGCATCCTCCAACACGCGGTGGACTTTGATGGCGATGGCCGTGTCAACCTTGAGCGCAACATGGCCGATGTGATCGGCAGCGTGGCCCACTTCCTGACCCGGCACGGCTGGACACCAGGCTTGCCCACCCACTTTCCGGTGGAGCCACCCGTAGACCCCGCAGCCCGCGCCGAGCTCTTGGCGACCGATATCGTGCCCCGCTTTACACCGCAAGACATGACCGCCCGGGGGGCCGTGTTGGCCGATCGCGCCCTAGAGCACCCGGGGCCGTTGGCCTTGGTGTTGTTGGAAAACGGCGGGGGCGCGCCGAGCTTCGTGGCCGGAACCAGCAACTTCTACGCCGTGACCCGCTACAACTGGTCAAGTTACTACGCCTTGGCGGTGATTGAGTTGGGGCGCGAGGTTCAGGAGGCACGGCTCAAGACCGGTCAGGCCACTAGCGCTCCAAAAGGATCGCATGCAACAAAGGCCGCAAGCAGCAACAAGCCTAGCTCGCTGCAAAGGCCCAAGCCCACAAGCGGCAGCCCTGCGCGGTAACTTGGGGCCAATTGCCCGCGTGGGCACCTTGGGCCGCTATGGGCTTTATTCGGGCGGGTGATCGTGCCAATACCGTGGCTGCCGCGTGCGCCAACAGTGCGGGTGCTCGCCCTGCCACAGCAGCGCGCCACACCACGGCGCGCTCAACAAAGGGATGCCCATATCGGCATACCGCTGCATAACCACCGGCGAAGGGTGCCCATAACGGTTCCGATAGCCCGCCTGGGCCAGCGCCCACCTCGGCTGAATCGCTTGCAGGAACGCCGCGGTTGATGAGGTACGGCTGCCATGGTGTGGCACGATCAACCCGTCGGCGCGCAGATGCGGGCCGAATGCTTCCACCAGAGCCTCTTCTTGTTCACGTTCGATATCGCCTGTGAGCATCAGTGAACTCCCTTGGGCGTCCTGCACCCGCAGGACACAGCTCAGGCCATTGGGCTTGGTGTTGCGGGGCTCATGACCAAAAGGGTGCAGCACCTCAAAACGTACACCGTCCCATTGCCAGGCCTGTCCGCGTTGACACCGGTGATGTTCAAGGCCTTGTTTCAGCAAAGGGTGAGAGGGCTCCAGGCTGGACCGCAGACGCGAAACCGGCATGGCCTTGAGCACCGACGCCGCACCGCCCACATGGTCCAGGTCGCGGTGTGTGATCACCAGCTCGTCCAAACGGTTCACACCCAAATGGCGCAGTACTGGTAAAACCACCCGGTCCCCTGCATCCCGTCCCTCGCCCCAGGCAGGCCCGGCGTCCAACAACAGGGCATGGTGGCGGGTGCGGACCAAGACCGCAGTGCCCTGCCCCACATCCAAGCCCCAAACATCAAAACGCCCGGGGGAAGGAAGGCTCGGGGGCGGCAGCAACAGGGGCAGCAGCATTACCACGCCACTCAGGCGCACGGTCAGGGGCAACGGTAACAGGGTCAACACAGCGCCTGCCAGTGCTGAACCCAAGGCCCAGGCACTTCCGCCGGGCACAGCCACCACCGAGCCCGGTAGGGCCACCAGCGCGGCCATCACCGCCCTCAGCGGGTCCACCGCCCAGGGCAGCAGGCTCCACAGCGGGGGCCACACCAGGCCCAGCAGGCAGATCGGCGTCAACACCAGCGTGATCCACGGCAGGGCCAACAGGTTACCCAACACCCCCACGACCGACACTTCGGCGAAACACACAGATGCCAATGGCGCCAGACCCACGCTGATCAACACCTGTGTCCGCAGGGGCTGCCACAGGGCCCAAACCCATGCTCGCTGGCACACGCTGCGCGGGTGTGGCTCTTTAGGCCTAACCGAGCCGGGCGCGTCTTGCCCGGCCAGGATCAGCAAGCCCACCGCCGCAAAGGACAGCCAGAAGCCCGCCTGGCCCACTGCCCAGGGGTCCAGCAGCACGATCGGGGCTGCAGCCAGGACCCAGACCACCAAGGACGGCCAATTCAGCGCCATGGTTCGGGCCAGACACACCACCGCCAGCATCGCCACCGTGCGCTGCGCCGGCAGACCCCAGCCAGCCAGCAGAGCATAGCCCATGGCCAGACCCCACCCCACCCACAAGCCCACCCAAGGTGCAGGCCAGAGCAGGCAAGCGGCTGGCCAGCGCCGCCATAGGCCTGCGGCCAAAGGCGCGGCGAGCGATGCAAACACGGTGATGTGCGCGCCGCTGATCGACAACGCATGCGCAACGCCCGCGGCTCGAAACAGTTGCCAGTCTTGTGTGTCCACCGAGGCCTGGTCCCCAATGGTCAACCCCGCCACCAAGCCAGCCAGAGCGTTATCTTCCACGTGGGCATCAATCCGATCGCGCAAGGCAGCACGCTGCCGTTCCACCACAGCCCCAAGCGGCGGTGGTCCCTCCAAACGCCGTGCAAGGCCGCGGTGGCCTGGCGACACCGAGCCTGAAGCGCCCACATCCTGCTCGAGAAACCAGCGCTCAGCGTCAAAGGCACCGGGATTGAACGTTGCGTGGGGGCGTTTGAGCGTCACCGGCAGTTCCCAGCGTTCACCGGGCAGCGGTTGTGGGACCGCCGCTGCCAGCAGCCATTCCACATGCCCATCCCGCCACCACCCTAGCCACAGGCGCCGCGGCAGCCCGGTCACCGGTTGTCCCGCCAGGTTGGCGGCGGAATCGACCAAAAAGAGGAACTGCACACCCTGTGGCGTTCGTCGAGGCAGGCCTTCGACGACACCGCACAGCACCAAAGGCACGCCCTCCAGCGCATGCGGCAAGCGCGCCTCAAGCCGCTGGGCGCTGCGCAGGCCGGTGCTGCCGTGCGCAAGCAGAGCCGACGCAGCGGCAACGATGCACAGGCCAAGCAAGCAGCGCGGCGCTGATCGACCAGCCCTATGAAGACGTTGTGCTAGCCCCAAGACGCCCAGCAGGACAACGAGCAGCACCACGCCGATCGCCGTCAAGCTGTGGAACAGCGCAATATCGGGCAGGCGCGGCCACCAGCCCAGCAGGGCCGCACCCACCACCCAGGCCACGGTAGCTATCACCCCGCTAGCCATCCACCCACGCGCTTGATCAGACCCCCGCTTCACCTGCTCAATGTAGGATTCGATTCAACATTCACCGCCCCCCTTTCGAGGCCCCTGCATGACTGCATCGACCATCGCTCAAAGCCTGCAGGCTCTGGGCATCCAGCTCCCACCGGTGGCCGTACCGGCAGCTGCCTATGTGCCGTATGTCCAGACCGGTTGCCTCGTGTTCCTCTCCGGCCATATCGCCAAACATGACGGCAAGCCTTGGGTCGGGCAGTTGGGTGCCACCATCAGCACCACCGAAGGCCAAGCAGCAGCGCGATCGGTGGCCATCGACCTCATGGGCACCCTGCAGGCCGCGGTGGGCGACTTGCAGCGGGTCAAGCGCGTGGTCAAGGTGATGAGCTTGGTCAACTGCACCAGCGAATTCACCGAAGCCCACCTGGTTACAAACGGATGCTCGCAGCTGTTGGTGGAGGTCTTTGGCCCCGAGGTCGGCGCACACGCCCGCAGCGCTTTTGGAGTCGCGCAGCTGCCCTTGGGGGCCTGTGTGGAGATCGAAATGATCGTCGAGGTGTCAGCGCCTTGACGGGTATGCCCGTCCGCCGTGCCGCCGAGCCGCTGCTGGCCGCACTCGCTGCCCTTGCAGCCTTGGGCATCGCCCTGGTGTCCCAGCACCACTTTGACCTTCAGCCCTGCCCTTGGTGCGTGCTGCAGCGCTTAATTTTTGTGCTGGGCGCTGGGGTGGCCCTGCTTGAAGCCGCCGCGGTGATCGCAGCCCAGCGTCGGGTCTCGGGCGCACAGCGCAGGGTGCCACTCGGCTGCCAATGGGCTGCAGGCCTGCGCCTGCTGTTGGCCGTGGCCGGGGTAGCAGCAGCGGCGTGGCAGCACCTTGTGGCGGCCGCCCAAGCTTCCTGCAAACTCACCCATGCTGACCAAATCTTGGCCTGGACCCAGCTCGATCGGCTTGTGCCTGACCTCTTTCAGCCCAGAGCCAGCTGCCTGGATGCCAAAGCCTGGCTGCTGGGTGTGCCCTACGAATTCTGGAGCGGTACCCTATTTATTCTCTTGGGTGCAGCGGCACTGGTGTCGCTGCGCGTCACAGCCTCATTGAAGGCCTAAGGTCCAGGGCAGCGCGCCAGCGCAACAGGTGTGAATGCTCGGGGCCGGGCTTGACCTTGACGATACGGGCGAAATCAACGGCCACCACTGCCACGATGTCAGCCATGCTGAAACAATCAGCCGCAATAAAGGCGCGCCCTTCCAAGCGTTCGTTCAGGCTGTCAAGGAAGCGCCGCGTGCGCGCCACCCCTCGCTGAGCCAAGGCGGGAATCTGCTCGTAGTCGTCTGGGCCGCTGAGGGCGCGGCCGGCCATGGCTGCTGAGCCGTTGCGAAAACCCTCTGCGATGGCCAGTAGCCCTTCAAACTCCACACGCCAGTGCCAGCTTGCGATTTCGGCCTTCTCCGGTGCAGTGCGGCCCCACAGCGGTGGCTCGGGCGCATGGGCTTCGGCCCAGGCCTCGATGGCAGCGTTGTCGCACAACACCTTGCCGTCGTCCAAGCGCAAAGCTGGCACGGTGCAACGCGGGTTGACCGCTCGAAAGGCTGATCCCAGCTGCTCGCGTGCAGCCAAGTTCACCTGCACCGTCTCGTGGGGAATACCCTTTTCGGCCAACACGATGCGCGCACGCCGCGGGCTTGGGGCCGTGGCGCAGTCATAGAGGGTGATCACGGTCGTCTCCTTTGGATGCCTGTCGTCAATATTCACCCGTTCAAGCCACGGGCGTTACCCGCATTGGCCGCGGGAACCCTTCAAGCTTGCGGCCCTTGCGTGCTCGCTTTCCTCCATGTAAAGCCAACGCCACGCCCTGAAGCTTTTCTTCCTTGTCCTTGCCGCCGCGGCCTTGGCCGCTGACCATCAGCCCTCCCGCAAAGGTACACACCGAAACCAAGGGCGCTTTTGCGTCTACATCCATGACCGTCAAGCCGCGGCCTCCGCTGGGTTGGAGCTTCAACTCGTCGCGGGCGAAGACCAGCAGTCGACCATCAAGCGCCAGGGCCGCCACCGCATCGTGTGTAGGCATCACCAGCGCCGGGGGTAAGACCTGTTCACCCGCTTCCACGGATAAAAACGACTTGCCCCCTCGTTGGCGGCTGTGCAGGTCGGCCAATCGCGCCAAGAGGCCGAAGCCGCCCGTGCTTGCCAGCAGCAGCACCGTCTCACCCGGCCCGGCCAGGTAGTGCGCCGGCTGCGTACCGCTTTCCAACTCGATGAAGCTGGTGATCGGAGCGCCATCACCTCGGCCGCCCGGTAGCGCTGACACGGCCACTGAGTAGGCCCGGCCATTACTGCCCAAGACTGCCAGGGCGTCCACGCTGCGGCAAGCAAAGGTGCCGTACAGCGCATCGCCCGACTTGAATTGCAAAGCGGCGGACTCCACGTCATGGCCCTTGAGCGCCCGCACCCATCCCTTAAGACTGACCACCACTGTCACCGGCTCGTCCAAGACCTTGACCTCAACGGTGGCACGCTTGTCCGCTTGAATCAGGGTCCGACGCTCATCACCGTACACCTTCGCATCAGACTCCAATTCCTTGACCACGGTGCGCCTGAGGGCAGCGGGCGTGCCCAAAATGTTGTCGAGCTGCTTTTGGTCCTCGCGCAGCTCGCGCAGCTCCTGCTCAATCTTGATGGCCTCCAGCCGGGCTAACTGCCGCAGACGAATCTCCAAGATATCCTCAGCTTGCCGGTCGCTCAGCTTGAATCGTTCGATCAGCGAGGCCTTAGGCTCATCGCTGTTACGGATGATGCGGATGACCTCATCGATGTTCAGCAACACCAGTTGCCGGCCCTCCAGCACATGAATGCGGTCGAGTACTTTGGAAAGCCGATGGCGCGTGCGGCGCTCAACGGTTTGCAAGCGAAACCCAATCCACTCCAGCAAAAGCTGGCGCAGGCTCTTCTGCGTGGGCCGACCGTCCGAGCCCACCATGGTCAGGTTGATCGATGCGCTGCCTTCCAGGGCGGTGTGCGCCAACAGCGTGGACACCAGGTCCAGTTGCTCGATTGTCCGGCTCTTAGGCTCGAACACCAGGCGCACTGGCGCATCTTTACTTGATTCGTCGCGCACGCCGTCAAGTACGGCCAGGATGGTGGCCTTGAGCTGCGTCTGATCACTGCTCAGGGCTTTCTTGCCGACCTTCACCTTGGGATTGGTGAGCTCTTCGATTTCCTCCAGCACCTTCTGGGAACTCGTGCCTGGCGGCAACTCTGTCACCACCAGTTGCCACTGCCCTCGCGCCAAGTCCTCTATCTGCCAACGGCAGCGCACCTTGAGCGATCCGCGGCCAGCGGCGTAGGCCGCTCGGATGTCTTGCGGCGAGCTGATGATCTGTCCACCACCCGGGTAGTCAGGGCCGGGCAGCAACTCGGCCAGCTCTTCGTCAGACAGCTTCTCGTTCTTCAACAGCGCCACGGTTGCGGCAGCCACCTCGTGCAGGTTATGACTCGGCACTTCGGTAGCCAAGCCCACCGCAATGCCGCTGGCGCCGTTGAGCAGCACGAAGGGCAGCCGAGCGGGCAGCAGGCGCGGCTCCTCAGTGGAGCCGTCATAGTTGGGAGTGAACTCCGCCGTGCCTTCGTCGATTTCTTCCAGCAACAGGCGTGTGATGGCCGCCAAACGGGCTTCGGTGTAGCGCATCGCTGCGGCACCATCACCGTCACGGCTGCCGAAATTGCCTTGGCCATCGATCAATGGGTAGCGCTGGGAAAAGTCCTGCGCCATGCGCACCAGAGCGTCATAGGCAGCCTGGTCGCCATGCGGGTGAAAACGGCCCAGAACATCACCGACCACGCGGGCGCTTTTGACGGGCTTTGCGCCGTTGTTACCGGAAAAAGCCAACCCCATGCGGGCCATGGAATACAGGATGCGCCGCTGAACTGGCTTTTGGCCATCACACACATCGGGCAGTGCACGGCCCTTGACCACGCTCAGGGCGTACTCCAGATAGGCCCGCTGTGCATAAGCCGCCAGACCGTCGTTTTCACCTCGGTCGTCGGCAGGTCGGATTTCAAGTTGTTCGGACATTCGATGCTTTCCGGGGCTGCGGCATCAGGCGCCCCGATTTCGGTATTCGGTGGTGTTGCTCGGAGGCAAGTTACAGATGACAGCCAGTTTCAGATATCCACCTCGACGGCATCGCCGTGCAGCTCCATCAGTTCTCGCCGAGCCGCCGCTTCGCCCTTACCCATCAGTTGGGTGAAGCGGCTCTCGGTGGCAGCAAAGTCCATTGCTCCCAGGCTGACCTTCAGTAAGCGCCGAGTGTCGGGGTTGAGCGTGGTTTCCCATAGCTGCTCGGCACTCATTTCGCCCAGGCCCTTGAAGCGGCTGATGCTCCAAGACCCTTCGCGGGCACCCTCCTTGCGCAACTTGTCGAGAATGGCGGTGAGCTCGCCCTCATCCAAGGCGTAAAGCTTGGCGGCCGGCTTCTTGCCACGTGCCGGCGCATCCACCCTGAACAGCGGCGGGCGAGCCACATGAATGACGCCCGCATCGACCAGCTTGGGGAAGTGGCGGAAAAACAGGGTCAACAGCAACACCTGTATATGCGACCCGTCCACGTCGGCGTCGCTGAGGATACAGACCTTGCCGTAGCGCAACCCACTGAGATCAGGCGTGTCCTGCGCCCCATGCGGGTCCACGCCCATGGCCACGGCAATGTCGTGGATCTCGTTGTTCTTAAACAGAAGGTCGCGCTCGACTTCCCATGCGTTGAGCACCTTACCCCGAAGCGGCAAGACGGCCTGGGTCTCCTTGTTGCGGCCCATTTTCGCGCTGCCGCCTGCTGAATCCCCTTCCACCAGGAAGAGTTCGTTCATCAACAGATCGCGGCTCTCGCAATCGGTCAGCTTGCCTGGCAGCACGGCCACGCCCGAACCCTTCTTTTTTTCCACTTTTTGGGCTGCGCGTTGGCGGGTTTGCGCCGCCTTGATGACCAGTTCGGCTAGCTTTCGGCCATGCTCCACATGCTGGTTCAGCCACAGTTCAAGTGCGGGCTTGGTATAGGCCGACACCAAGCGCAGGGCGTCGCGCGAATTCAAACGCTCCTTAGTCTGGCCCTGAAACTGCGGATCTAGCACCTTGGCCGACAGCACAAAACTGGCACGAGAAAATACATCCTCCGGCATAAGCTTGACGCCCTTGGGCAGCAGGGCGTGTAAGTCAATGAAGCCCTTGATAGCCCCAAACAAGCCGTCTTTGAGACCCGACTCATGGGTACCGCCTGCCACGGTGGGGATCAGGTTCACATAGCTTTCGCGCAGCAGGGCGCCGTCCTCGGTGAAGGCCACGCACCACGAGGTGCCTTCTCCTTCGGCAAAGTTCTCGGTCTCGGCGGCCTCGGCGAAGCGCTCACCCTCGAACAAGGGAATCAAGGGCTCAGCCGGCAGGCTTTGCAGCAGGTAGTCGCGCAGGCCGCCCTTGTAGAGCCAAGTATGGGTGTCGCCGCTCTTCTCATGGTGCAAGGTGACGGTCACCCCGGGCATCAACACCGCCTTGCTGCGCAGCAGATGCACCAGTTCAGCCCTGGGCAGGTCGGCCGATTCAAAGTACTGAGCATCTGGCCACACGCGCACCGAGGTGCCGCTGCGCCGCGCAGCGCCGGCGACCTGCACCGCAGCACCGGTGGCCGGCGGGCCTGCTGCCGTGACCTTCAGCGGCTCAATGACATCACCGCCTGAAAACGCCAGGGCCGCAGCCTGTCCTTCACGCCACACCTGAACCTGCAGACGCTTGGCCAGGGCGTTGGTTACGCTGACCCCTACACCGTGCAGACCGCCTGAAAAGCTGTAAGCACCGCCAGAGCCCTTGTCGAACTTGCCGCCAGCGTGCAAGCGCGTGAAGACGATCTCAACCACGGGCGCCCCTTCCTCGGGGTGCAAGCCGAAGGGAATGCCCCGGCCATCGTCGTCGACACTAATGGACCTGTCGGCATGCAGGGTCACGCCAATGCGCCGTCCGTGACCGGCCAGGGCTTCGTCTGCAGCGTTGTCGATGACCTCCTGCACGATGTGCAGAGGGTTATCGGTACGGGTATACATGCCGGGCCTTTGCTTGACTGGCTCCAGCCCCTTGAGGACCTTGATGGAGGCTTCGCTGTAGGCACCGGCCGCAACGGTGCGGGACGAGCTGAACTTCTTCTGTGGGGGAGATGACATGGCCAAGATTTTAGGCAGGGGGCCGCCCTGCAGGAGCGGGCCGAATTCGCGACAATGCGCTAATGAGAGATTCCAGTGCAACGGTCGGGCGTGAGCTCAGCCTTCGGCAGGTGCTGATCTGTAGCGCTCTGATCTTGACCTTGTCCATGGGCATACGGCATGGGTTTGGTCTGTGGCTACAGCCCATCACGGTCGAGCGCGGCTGGTCGCGCGAAACTTTCGCCTTTGCGCTGGCCATCCAGAACATTGCCTGGGGCCTGGCGGGCCCCGTGGCGGGAATGATCGCCGATCGGTACGGCGCCTACCGCGTGCTGGTGGTGGGTGGCCTGCTCTACAGCCTGGGACTGGTGTTGATGGCGCTTTCTTCATCGGGCTTGGCCTTCACGGGCAGTGCTGGGCTGCTGATCGGCATGGCGCAAGCGGGTACCACCTACGCGGTCGTGTACGGAGTGATCGGCCGTAATGTCGCCCCTGAGCGGCGCAGCTGGGCCATGGGCGTGGCCGCCGCCGCGGGCTCTTTTGGCCAGTTCATGATGGTGCCCGTGGAAAGTGGCCTGATCGGCTCACTCGGTTGGCAGATGGCCCTGTTCGCTTTGGGCGCAGCAGCGCTGGCCATCATTCCGCTGTCGCTGGGGCTGCGCGAGCCGGCCAGCACCACAGCACCGCTGGCGGGTCAGCAAAGCATCGGCAACGCAGTCAAGGAAGCGTTCGGCTACGGCAGCTTTAACTGGTTGATGGCGGGCTATTTTGTTTGCGGCTTTCAAGTGGTATTCATCGGCGTGCACCTGCCCAGCTACCTCAAAGACCAGGGCCTGGGGCCCGAGGTGGCGGCCACTGCATTGGCCCTCATCGGCCTGTTCAATGTCCTGGGCACTTATGGCTCTGGCGTGCTGGGCCAGAAGTTACCCCGCAAATGGATTCTGTCGAGCATCTATGGCCTGCGCTCGGTGGCGATCATGCTGTTCCTGTGGGCGCCACTCACGCCTACAAGCGTGTACCTCTTTTCTTCGGTCATGGGCCTGTTGTGGCTGTCCACTGTTCCCCCCACCAATGCCGTGATCGCCCAAATCTTCGGCGTTCGCTATCTGTCGATGTTGGGAGGCTTTGTCTTCCTGTCTCACCAGGTCGGGTCTTTCCTGGGCGTATGGATGGGTGGCCTTTTGTACGACGCCACCGGGGGCTACGACCTGGTCTGGTGGATCGCGGTGGCCCTGGGCGTGTTCGCAGCCTTGGCCAATGTGCCGGTGCGCGATGCGCCCATCGCAAGGCCGGGGCCACAGGTGCAGGCGGCTTGAGTACCGGGCGCATCGTTTGGGGGCTTGCAGCCCTGTCCGCCTGCGCTGCTGTGTTCCTGGCGTGGCTGAACCCGCACCTTGCGCTGGAAGTGGCAACCCTGGTCCGCAGTTGTTTCTGAGTCCCAAGCCATGCACGGAACGGGTGAACCGTCTGATTGGGTCCAGCGATTCAGCCACCTGGTCGCGCCGGGTGCGCGGGTCTTGGACGTGGCCTGCGGCGCGGGCCGCCACAGCCGATGGTTCGCCGAGCGGGGTGCATCGGTCACCGCGCTGGACCGCGATGCGCAGGCCCTGCAGGGGCTGCAAGGGCTGGCACGGGTGGTCTGTGCAGATATTGAGCATGGGACTTGGCCGCTGGGCGGCGAGACCTTCGACGCCATCATCGTCACCAACTACCTCTGGCGTCCGCTGTGGCCGATCTGGCTGAGCAGCCTCAACCCACTGGGCCTGTTGCTGGTTGAGACCTTCGCTTGGGGTCATGGCCGTTGGGGCCGTCCGCGCAACCCCGACTTCCTGCTCCACCCGGGCGAATTGCTGGAGTTGGTCCGCAACGGCCCGGATCCCGGTGGCCATGGAGTTGCCCTGACCCACCCAAGGGCCGCTGACCAAGCACCACTGCCCGCCCCGGCCAGCGGATTGCATGTTCTGGCATACGAAGACGGACTCTTGGGCTCGACAAACCGGCTTGCCACTGCAGCCTGCCCTGTGGTCGACCCAGCCCCTGGCCTGCGCCGGGTGCAGCGCATCGCCGCGCTCAAGCCAGTCGGGGTCGATCTTGAGGCCGTCGGGGATTGGCCTCTGAACTCTGGATAATCAATGGGGTGCATCGCCCCTTGTCCGCCAATCCGAGCTCTCAATCATGAAACCGATCACCGGCAGCATCGTGGCCCTGGTCACACCCATGAGCGACGATGGTGCCGTCGACTATGACGGCCTGCGTCGGCTCATCGACTGGCATATCGCCGAGGGGACCGACGGCATCAGCGTGGTGGGGACCACGGGCGAGTCACCCACCGTGACTGTCGAGGAACACTGCGAAATCATCCGCGTGGCCGTTGAGCAATGCGCGGGGCGCGTCCCAGTCATGGCCGGGGCCGGCGCGAATTCCACCCACGAGGCCATTGAACTGTCGCGCTTTGCCCAAAAGGTCGGCGCCGACTGCACCCTTCAGGTGGTGCCCTATTACAACAAGCCCACCCAGGAAGGCATCTACCAGCACTTTAGGGCCATTGCGCAGGCCGTGGATATCCCCATGGTCCTGTACAACGTGCCGGGCCGCAGCGTGGCTGACATGAGTGTCGAGACCACGTTACGCCTGGCAGAAGTGCCGGGCGTGATCGGGGTTAAAGAGGCCACCGGCAGCCTCGAGCGGGCTGCCTGGTTGATCCGCCGAGCGCCAGCACACTTCCGCATCTATTCGGGTGACGACCCCACCGCCATTGCTTTGATGCTGCTGGGCGGGCACGGCAATGTCAGCGTGACGGCCAACGTTGCGCCACGAGCCATGCGCGAGCTGTGCGCGGCGGCTATTGCTGGTGACGCCATCCGAGCCCGTGACATCCACATGCGCTTGCTGCCCCTGCACCAGCACCTGTTCATCGAAGCCAACCCCATACCGGTGAAGTGGGCGCTGCACCGCATGGGCCGCTGTGGTGGGGGAATTCGGCTGCCTTTGGTGCCCTTGAGCGCACAGGCCCAATCGATCGTTGAAGGCGCGCTTCAGGACTGCGGCCTGATCTCATGAGCGCTGCACCTGCCTTGGCGCCTGTTCACCATCCTTCCGTTGACCCAGCTTAATTGCATCATTCATGACCCCCATGCGCACCTCTGCTCCCAGCACCCCCGCGGCCTTATTTGCCCCCTTTGCGCGCCCGGCGCAATGCTGTACCGCCTTGGCCGTGGCACTGGCCCTGGGCGGCTGTTCCACCCTGGGAGGCTGGTTTGGCCGCTCAGGCGAAACCGCCGGTGCGCCGGTCAACTACAGTTCTAAGGCGGTCAAAACACCGCCCTTGGAAGTGCCGCCAGACCTAACCCAATTGGCCCGTGAAGGCCGCTTCGCGGTGCAATCGGGCCAACCCATCAGCGCCACTACCTTCGCACAGGGCGGCCTTGCAGCAGCTCCCGCGGCCAGCTCCGTACCCGCGGTCGCACCGACCCAGGTAGGCTCAGTACGCCTCGAGCGCGAGGGCGATGCCCGGCGCTTGGTGACCACTTTGACGCCGGAAGTGGTGTACGAACGGGTCGTGGCCTTCTGGAAGGAAAACGGCTTCAACCTGGAAGTCGAACGCCCAGAAGCCGGCGTGGTGGAAACCGGCTGGGCGGAGAACCGGGCGAAGCTGCCCCAAGATTTGGTGCGCAGCGTCTTGGGCCGCTTTGCCGATGGCCTCTTTTCGACCGGCGAGCGTGACCGTTTCCGCACCCGCATCGAAAGGTTGTCTAGCGGTCGGGGCACCGAGTTGACCCTCACGCACCGGGGTCTGGTGGAAGCACCCTTGAACAACAACAAGGACCAGATCGCATGGCAAGCCAGGCCGAGTGACGCTGCGCTTGAAGCCGAAATGCTCTACAGGCTGATGGCTCGATTGGGTGCACCCGAGGCAGCCGTTACCCAAGCAAGGGCTGCAGATCGAAACGCCCCCGTGGCCGCAGCCCGAGCCAACCAGCCTGCTCGAGCCCGTATCTTGGCCGACGGGCGTGTGCAGATCGACGAAGGTTTCGACCGCGCCTGGCGCACGGTCGGCGCCGGGCTCGACCGCGGCGGCTTCACCGTGGAAGACCGCGACCGTGCAGGCGGCATTTATTTCGTCCGCTACGTGGACCGCAATCCTGACGGCCAGGGCGGCTGGATCAACCGGATCGTCAACGTCTTTCGCAGCGACGACAGCAAGACCCGCTTGGCGCGCTACCGGATCGTAGTCAAGGGCGAGTCACCCAGTCAGTCCAGCCTGGCGGTGCTCAATGCCAACGGGCAGCCGGAAGACTCCGACACCGCCAAAGCCATCCGAGAGACCCTGCTCAAAGAGCTGCGGTAACCGGCCGCGGGCGGCAACTCAAGGGGGAGCGGCCCTTGGGACTGGCTTGTGGTGCGGCCATCAGCCCTGCAAAAAAGCCGCCCGAGGGCGGCTTTTTCCGATCCATCAAACAGCTTACTTGCTGGCAGGAGCAGACGCCTCAGCAGCAGCAGCGGGAGCCGATGCAGCCGGTGCCTCAGAAGCCGGGGCCGTAACGGGCGCAGGGGCAGCGGCGGGTGCCGGTGCAGGAGCCGGAGCGGCTTCCTTCTTGCCGCAGGCCGCCAGAGCGGAGACGGCGATCAAGGATGCCAGCAGGATGGAGTGCTTCATGTGTGTCCTCGAAACGATTGAATTAATAGAGAAATGCCGGGTATTTCAACCCAAGAGTCACGGTCAGCCCCTAAGCACTCCGACGCAATGTCTGTCTAGCGCTCAGAGCCCAAGCCCTGAGCACCACCGCTGTCTAGGAACCTACGGACCCTTAGTATAACCGATATAAGGGTCTTCACTGACTCGGATGCAGCCAACCGGCCGCCATCCACTCGAACGCGACCGTACGCGCCTGCTCGCTGACCTGCCCCCAGGCTCGTGCGTCCAGGCAGCGTTGATTGGCCAAGGTTCGCAACAAGCGACCATCGCGACCGGCCAAGCGAAAAGCCTCACCGTTGATGAACAGGTGGGTTGAATCGTGCGCCATGCGGGTGCGACGGTCCAGCACCACCCCCTGCCCCGCTTGCCATGCCGCTGCTTGAGAAACAAACCAAACCTGCGGCTTGGGCTCAGTCAGCCAACGACCCAAAGCCACTGACAGGGCCTGCTCATCGGCTACAAGGCGGCGCAGCCCAGCCCAGGCGAAGGCCTTCAAGCCCACCGGCACCGCTCCCGTCTCCAGGGTGGCCGGCATACCGGGATCGGCATAGCGCCGTGCCCAGGCACCGGTGAACGATGAACCCTCTTCCGACAGATCTTCGGCCATGCGCAGCAGCAGCGCAGCGCTCAATTCAGCGGCCGTTGGGGAGCGAAACCCAATGGAAGCGGTCATGCAACCACCGCCCAAGGCCATACCCTCATGACCCCACCCCGGTGGCAGGTACAACATGTCACCGGGCTCCAAGACCCATTCCTCCTGAGGCTGGAACTCGGCCAGGATGCGAAGCGGCAGGCCGGGCACCCACTGCGCCCGGCCGGGCGGCGCAATGCGCCACCGCCGGCGCCCCTGCACCTGCAGCAGAAACACATCGTAGGAGTCGACATGCGGGCCCACGCCGCCGCCATCGCTGGCGTAAGACACCATGAGATCGTCCAGCCGTGCCTGCGCAATGAAGTCAAAGCAGCGCAGCATGACGTGAGCGGTGTCCAGATGAAGGTCCAGGCCCTGGACAAGCAGTGTCCAACCGGGCCGATTCAGCGGCGGCAGGCTGCGCCGGCTGATGGGCCCGTGGCGCAGGCGCCACGGGCCGCCACGCTGCTCCACCAAGCGAGACTCGACGTCATCGCGCGCGCACAACTCGAACAACTGCTGTCGGCTGGCCGGAGGCTGCGCCGTTGGCCAGGCTTGGCGTACCAACAAGGGCCTGCGCTGCCAATGCCGCCGCATGAACTGCGCCGGGCTGAGCCCACCGAGCAGGGTGCGGGCCTGCTGCAAGGAATCGTTGCTACGCAAAGGGGGTGATGCCACAGCGCAAGAGGTAAAGCCAAGTCCCTCACTGTGCCATGATTCCGCCCATGGACATCTCGACGCCCTGCGTGGTCACCCTCACTTGGACGCTCTCTGACGCACAGGGCAAACCGATTGACGAACTGGCCGAGCCCTTGGAATTCCTGGTGGGCGGACAAGACCTCCTGCCCAAGGTGGAAGAGGCCCTGATCGGCCAATCGATAGGCTTTGAAACCCAAGTACACCTAGAGCCCGAGCACGCCTTTGGCGACTACGACTCTCAGTTGGTTTGTTTTGAAGCCCGCTCGCTGTTCCCAGCGGATGTGGGGCCGGGCATGCAATTCGAAGGGCTACCACCGGGAGCGACCACACCCAATATGCCCCGCGAAGCGGTTTACACCGTCACCGAGGTGTACCCCCAACACGTGGTGCTGGACGGCAACCATCCCCTGGCCGGCATGGCCTTGCGACTGGCCCTCACGGTACGCGATGTGCGGCGGGCCACCGAGGAGGAGATTCAAGCCGGCAGCGTCGGCGGCCCCGTGCTGCGGGTTGGGGGCACGGGTGAAAACTTGGACGACCAATCGGACCGACGCGTCCTGCACTGAGGTGCCGGCGCCCCACCCCGCAAGGGATTGGAATAGGGTCAGGTCAGGTCAGGTCAGGTCTGGCCTGTCGAGCCAAAGCCACCGGATCCCCGGTCGCTGTCTTCAAAGCTCTCCACCAGGTCAAAACGCGCCTGCATCACGGGAACGATCACCAGTTGAGCCAAGCGCTCCAGGGGTTCCAGTGTGAAGGGCTGCGTGCCCCGGTTCCAGCAACTGACCATGAGCGGCCCCTGGTAATCGCTGTCAATCAGGCCGACCAAATTACCCAGCACGATGCCGTGCTTGTGACCCAATCCGGAACGCGGCAGGATCATCGCGGCCAGCCCTGGGTCTGCGATGTGGATGGCGATACCCGTGGGAATCAACTCACATTGCCCAGGCTGTAGCACCAGGGGTTTGGGCACACAGGCCCGCAGGTCCAAACCCGCACTGCCGGGTGTTGCATAGGCGGGCAACAAAGGGGGCTGGTCGGGGGTGCCGCGCAAGCGCTCGTCCAGAATCTTCAAGGCGACGTTGGCGTAAGTCATGCGTCGTTGAGGGTTGGCCCCGTTGGGCCTCAAAGGCCTGCAGCCTGTAGCCGCTGCGCGAGCTCGGCCACCAGCGCGCGGGCCAGCGTCAGTTTGTCGCCCTGCGGCAGCTCACGCGAGCCGGTCGCATCCACCAGGATCAGTCGGTTGTCATCACGCCCGAAGGTGGACGGGCCGTGGTTGGCAACCACCAGGTGCAGCTTCTTGCGCTGAAGCTTCTCGCGGGCGTGGCGTTCGATGTCGTGCGATTCGGCCGCAAAGCCGATGCAAAAAGGTGCGTCTTTTAAGGCCGCTACGCAGGCCAATACGTCAGGGTTTTCTGCAAGCTCAAATGTCGGTGCAGCCAGACCAGCCGTCTTCTTGATCTTGGCCTCAGCGGGCTTGGAGGCCCGCCAGTCGGCCACCGCTGCTGTGGCGATGAAGATCTCATGCTGGGGCGCAAGGGGCAGCACCGCCGCTTGCATCTGGCATGCCGACTCCACATCCAGGCGCTGCACACCCGCTGGTGTGGGCAGATGCACGGGCCCAGCCACCAAGGTGACGGAGGCGCCGGCCTCCGCCGCTGCACGCGCGATGGCAAAGCCCATCTTGCCGCTGGAGCGGTTGGTGATGCCGCGCACCGGATCCAGGGCCTCGAAGGTAGGGCCCGCGGTGATCAACACCGTGCGGCCCCGCAGCAGCTTGGGCTGGAAATGCGCGATGAGGCCGTCGCGGAGTTCATCGGGCTCGAGCATGCGGCCGGCGCCGATTTCACCGCAAGCCTGCGATCCGGCCGCCGGTCCCAGCAACATCGCCCCATCCTGCTGCACCTGCTGGACATTGCGCTGCGTGGCAGGGTGCGCCCACATCTCACGGTTCATGGCCGGCGCCACCAACAGGCTGCAGCGCTCAGCCGGTCGGGCCAGACACAAAAGCGACAAGAGATCGTCGCAGCGGCCCAGTGCCAAGCGGGCGATGAAGTCGGCCGTGGCCGGCGCCACCAGGATGGCATCGGCTTCACGACTCAAGTTGATGTGGGCCATCGCGTTGGGCTGCGTGGTGTCCCATTGCGTGGTGGCCACCGGGTTACCGGTGAGCGACTGCAGCAGCAAAGGCGTGACGAACCGCTGGGCCGAAGCCGTCATCACCGCCTGCACTGAAGCACCGGCCCTCACCAACTCACGCGCCAGCTCGGCCCCCTTGTAGGCGGCCACGCCACCGGTGATGCCCAGGACGATACGCTTGGCGTGCAGGTCTAAACGCTGATCCACAGGGATGTTCACGCCGAGCCTTCAGCTTTGTCGGTTTGCCCGCGGTCTGGTCTTCACACCCGTTCAGCCACCCAGGCCTGGACAGAGGCCAAGGCTTCGGGCAAACCAGAGGCATCGGTGCCGCCGGCCATGGCCATGTCAGGCTTGCCGCCGCCCTTGCCACCGACCTGCTGGGCCACGAAGTTGACCAACTCGCCGGCCTTGACCTTGCCCACGCTGTCAGCGGTGACGCCGGCAGCCAACTGCACCTTGGATCCGTCAACAGCCGCCAGTACGATCGCGGCCGACTTGAGCTTGTCCTTGAGCTTGTCCATCGTGTCGCGCAAGGTCTTGGCATCGGCTCCTTCGAGCTTGGCGGCCAGCACCTTCAGGCCCTTGATGTCCACGGCCTGCGACATCAACTCATCGCCTTGTGCCGACGCGAGCTTACCCTTGAGCGCGGCGATTTCCTTCTCCAGCGTACGCACTTGGTCCAGTACCGCTGCCGCCCGCGCGGGCACTTCGCTCGGTGTCACCTTCATCGCACCAGCGGCCTGGCCCAGGGTTCCCTCGAGTTGCTGCAGGTAGGCCAGAGCCTTCTCTCCGCACACGGCTTCCACCCGGCGTATGCCGGCGGCCACGCCGCCCTCGGAAATGATTTTGAACAGGCCAATGTCCCCCGTGCGCTGCACATGGGTCCCGCCGCACAACTCGCGGCTGCTGCCGATATCCAGCACCCGAACGGTGTCGCCGTACTTTTCGCCGAAAAGCATCATCGCGCCCACCTTCTGGGCGTCTTCGATGGCCATTACGCGCGCTTGTGCAGCAACATTGACCAAAATCTCTGTGTTGACGATCGCTTCCACCTGAGCCATCTGCTCGGCTGTCATGGCCTCGTTGTGGGCGAAGTCGAACCGGGTGCGATCGGAAGTAACGAGCGAGCCCTTCTGCTGCACATGCGTTCCAAGCACCTCGCGCAAGGCCCTGTGCATGAGATGGGTGGCGCTGTGGTGGCGAACGATGTGGGCACGTTGCACCGCGTCCACCCGCGCGGAAAAGGTATCCCCCACCTTGATCTGGCCTTCCATCACGCGGCCATGATGACCGAAGACAGCCGCCTGAACTTTCAGCGTGTCTTCCACCAGCACACGGGTGCTGCTGTTGCGAAGCTCGCCGCAGTCGCCGACCTGCCCGCCGCTCTCGGCATAGAAAGGGGTGTGGTCCAGCACCACCACCACATCATCGCCGGCACGAGCCTGCTGGACCGGTGTGCCGTCCAGATAAAGGGCCACCACACGGCTGGTTTCGCACACCAAGTGCTCGTAGCCGTGGAAAGCGGTTTCACCACCGCTGTACTCAAGGCCTTGCTGCATTTTGAACTTGCCCGCGGCGCGGGCCTGTTCACGCTGGCGCTGCATGGCTGCGTTGAAGCCGGCCTCGTCCACCTTCACGCCGCGCTCGCGGCACACATCAGCAGTGAGGTCCAAGGGAAAGCCGTAGGTGTCGTGCAGCTTGAAGGCCGTTTCGCCATCGATCACCGCCACCGTGCCGGCAGACCCCGGTACGCCGGCGGTTCCACCCAACGCGGACTCCAGGATGTCCATTCCATTGGCGATCGTTTGGAAGAAGCGCTCCTCTTCCTGGCGCAGTACCTCGGTCACCCGAACCGTAGCGCGCCGTAGCTCTGGGTAAGCATCGCCCATGGTTTGGTCCAGAGCGCTGACCAGCTTGTGAAAAAAGGGCTTGCGCGCACCGAGTTTGTAGCCGTGGCGAATGGCGCGGCGTGCAATTCGGCGCAGCACATAGCCACGGCCTTCGTTGCCGGGAATCACGCCGTCGACGATCGTGAAGGAACAAGCCCGGATGTGGTCGGCGATTGCCCTGAGCGAGGGCGATTGCGCATCACACCCTCGGGCCGCCGCTGCCGTGCCACTGGCCGCATCCACCGCCACCTTAGCCGCCTGAAGCAGGTGCACAAAAGTGTCGATTTCGTAATTACCGTGCACATGTTGAAGCACGGCCGCTATGCGCTCAAGGCCCATGCCCGTATCCACGCTTGGCTTGGGCAGAGGGTGCATCACACCGTCTTCGGTGCGGTTGAATTGCATGAAGACGTTGTTCCAAATCTCAATGTAGCGGTCACCGTCTTCATCGGGGCTACCCGGTGGGCCGCCGGCAATTTCGGGTCCGTGGTCGTAGAAGATTTCGGTACAAGGCCCGCAGGGGCCGGTGTCGCCCATCATCCAGAAGTTATCGCTGGCATAGCGAGCGCCCTTGTTGTCTCCGATACGCACGATGCGCTCGGCCGGTATGCCAACTTCTTTGTTCCAGATTTCGTAGGCCTCATCGTCTTCGGCGTACACCGTCACCCAAAGCTTCTCCTTGGGCAGCTTGAAGACTTCGATCAGCAGTTCCCAGGCGTAGCTGATGGCGTCCTTCTTGAAGTAGTCGCCAAAGCTGAAGTTACCCAGCATTTCAAAAAAGGTGTGGTGGCGCGCGGTATAGCCCACGTTCTCCAGGTCGTTATGCTTGCCACCGGCACGGATGCACTTTTGAGCGCTTGTGGCGCGGGTGTATGGGCGCTTGTCAAAGCCTAGGAATACGTCCTTGAACTGGTTCATACCCGCGTTGGTGAACAGCAGCGTGGGGTCGTCACCCGGCACCACGGGGCTGGAAGCCACGATGGCGTGCCCTTTAGATTCGAAGAACTTCAAAAAGGCGTGGCGGATCTCAGCGGCGTTCATGCGCGTTGATGAGTAATGAGCAGTACCCACCGATTATAGGAAGCACCCTCAAAGCCCTGCGCCGGCCGCCCGTGTGATACCCCCGCTTTTGTAGCCCGCGCCGGAATGTTCCACACTGGAGGGTAAAGACCGCTCAGCCTGACATCGGAGCCCGTATGGATATGAAGAATTCCCCTTTGGCGCTGTTGCATGACGCCTCGCTGCTGCGCACCGCCGCGCTGATCAACGGGAAGTGGGTCCCGTTGCCGGAACACTTTGCGGTGAACGACCCCGCCACCGGTCTTGAACTGGCGCAGGTGTCCAACGCCGGCCCCGAGCACGCCCTACAGGCCATCAATGCGGCCAACGCCGCTTGGCCGGCTTGGCGAGCCAAACCAGCCAAGGACCGCTCGGCGGTACTGATGAAGTGGTTTGCGCTGATTCACCAGCACTCAGACGACCTGGCGCGCATCATGACCGCAGAGCAGGGCAAGCCGCTGGCCGAGGCCAAAGGCGAGGTGGCCTACGGTGCAAGCTTCATCGAATGGTTCGCGGAAGAGGCCAAGCGGGTGTATGGCGAGACCATTCCCAGCACCGATCCAGCGAAGCGGGTGATGGTACTCAAGCAAGCCATCGGTGTTTGTGCTGCGATAACCCCTTGGAATTTCCCAATCGCAATGATCACCCGCAAGGTGGCGCCCGCATTGGCCGCTGGTTGCCCGGTGGTGATCAAGCCGGCCGAGCAAACACCGCTGTCGGCCCTGGCCGTGGCCGAGTTGGCCCAGCGCGCCGGTATACCCGCTGGCGTCTTGAATCTGTTGCCGGCCGACGCCCAGCAGTCGATCGCCATCGGACATGTCTTGTGTGAATCGGACGTGGTGCGGCACCTGTCCTTCACCGGCTCAACCGAGGTCGGCCGCATCCTGATGCAGCAATGTGCCCCCACCATCAAGAAGCTGAGCCTGGAGTTGGGGGGTAATGCACCCTTCATCGTCTTTGATGACGCCGACTTGGACAGCGCCGTGGAAGGCGCGATGGTCAGCAAGTTCCGCAACGCAGGCCAAACCTGCGTTTGCGCCAATCGTCTGTATGTGCAAGACAGCGTGTACGACGCCTTCGTGGCCAAGCTGGCCGAAAGATCCAAAGGCATCAAGGTCGGCAATGGGTTTGAGTTGGGCGTGACCCAGGGTCCCCTGATTGATGACCAAGCCATGGCCAAGGTGCAAGCCCATGTGGCAGATGCGGTGGCCAAGGGCGCTCAGGTGGTGGTAGGCGGCCAGGCCAGCGGGGACCGCTTTTACACCCCCACGGTGTTGGCCAACGTCACACCCGATATGCGCTGCGCCCGCGAGGAAACCTTTGGTCCGGTGGCGCCGGTGTTCCGCTTCAGCACCGAGGCGCAGGCCATCGAATTGGCCAACAGCACCGAGTTCGGCTTGGCAGCCTATTTTTACAGCCGAGACATCGGGCGCATCTTTCGCGTAGCCGAGGGTTTGGAAAGCGGCATGGTGGGCATCAACACCGGTATTGTCTCGGCCGCCGAGGCTCCCTTTGGCGGGGTAAAACAGTCGGGTCTGGGCCGCGAGGGATCGCGCCACGGCATCGAAGACTACGTCGAGATGAAGTACCTGTGCATCGGAGATGTGTTGAAGTGATGCCGGCCACCTTCAAAGCCGTCACCGCGTGGACCCTGATGGGCTTTGCCTTGGGGTGCCCCACGACCTGGGCACAAGCGCAGCAGGGCCCGCCGACCATGCAGCCCATCAGTCGCTTCGAAATCGACCGTACCGAGGTGACCATTGGAGCCTTCCGCAGCTTCGTGCAGGCCACCGGCATACGCACCAAGGCTGAACGCGAAGGCGCCAGCCTGATTTATGAAGCTGGGTGGGAAAAGCGCCCCGGTTGGGCCTGGCATGCGCCCTATGGCTCTCCCGGCGCAGACAACGAGCCTGCCGTTCATGTCACCCATGCGGAGGCACAGGCCTATTGCAAGTGGGCCGGCAAACGGCTGCCCACCGAGGCCGAGTGGCGCGAGGCGGCCTACACCGAACGCCGTGCTCCAGCCCCAGCGCCCTTCATCACGGGGCGCACCTACGCGTATCCAACAGGGGACTCGCCGGTGGGTGCCAATTGCCTGGGTGACTGTGGTGCCAGTGCCAAACCGGTGGCGCATGCGGTGACGTCGCGTGGGCGTGGCCACACCCCCGTGGGCACCACAGCGCTAGGGGTCAACGGCTTGTATGACATGGGCGCCAATGCCTGGGAGTGGGTCGACAGCGGCCCCGGCTCAGAACAGGCCACGCTGGGCGGATCATGGTGGTACGATGCGGGGCCGATGCACCGTGATCACCGCGCCACCAAGGCGGCTGACATGAGTGTGGTCTACATCGGCTTTCGCTGCGCTCGCAGCCGATAGCCAGGGCTGCCCAAGTCGATTGGCTTGGCTTGATTAGCCTGCGGCCACCCGCTGTGCAACTGCCAGGCCCACATCGACGGTCTTGGCCGTGCCACCCAAATCGGGTGTGTGCGGCCCCGAACGGATTACATCCTCAATGGCCTTAACAATGGCTGCAGCGGCCTGGAACTGCCCCAGGAACTCGAGCATCATCGCTCCCGACCAGATCATGCCAATCGGGTTGGCAATACCCCGGCCATAGATATCCGGCGCAGACCCGTGCACCGGCTCAAACAGCGAGGGAAAGTTCCGCTCAGGGTTCAGGTTGGCTGACGGCGCGATGCCGATCGTTCCGGTGGTGGCAGGCCCCAGGTCAGACAAGATATCTCCAAATAGATTGGTCGCGGCAATCACATCGAATCGATCGGGCTGCAACACCAGGCGCGCGCTCATGATGTCGATATGATGGGCCTGCATGGCCACATCCGGGTAGTGCTTGGATATCTCGCGGCAGCGCGCATCCCACCAGGGCATGCTGATGGCAATGCCATTGCTCTTGGTGGCCAGGTCCAGCCGCTTGCGTGGGCGGCTGCGCGCCAGCTCGAAGGCAAACTTCAAGAGGCGGTCAGAACCTCGACGAGTGAACACACTCTCCTGGATGACGAATTCGCGGTCGGTGCCCTCGAACATCACCCCACCGGCCGAGGTGTATTCCCCTTCGGTGTTCTCGCGGACGATGAAGTAGTCAATCTCACCAGGTTCGCGGCCAGCCAGCGGGCAGCGCAGCCCTTCGAACAGACGCACGGGGCGCAAGTTGATGTACTGGTCGAATTCCCGCCGAAACTTCAGCAGCGAGCCCCACAGCGACACATGGTCCGGTACGGCATCGGGCCAACCCACCGCCCCAAAGTACAGCGCGTCCATCCCTCGCAGCTGCTGCTTCCAGTCATCGGGCATCATGCTTCCGTGTTGCGCATAGTGGCCGCAACTGGCCCAGTCGATCTGGGTGACCTGCAGTTGGAAACCAAAGCGCGCCTGCGCAGCCTGCAGCACCCGAAGGCCTTCGGGCATGACTTCCTTGCCTATGCCATCGCCCGGTATGGCAGCAATCTTCAGGGCTTGGGCCTGGGTCTGGGTCTGGGCCTGAGTCGGTAGGCCTGGTACGGCTTTGGCGTGGGTCGCGGTCGGGTTCATGGCAGCATTGTGCGTGCTTTGACCCGGCCTGCCCTAGGATGCGAGGCTGCTCGCGCCTGCATACCCGGCCCAAACTCTGCCCTGCCTCGACCGCGCCCGTCCATATGCATCTACCCAGCATCGCCATCATCGGGGCCGGCCTGGCCGGCTCGGTGTGCGCCCATACCCTGAGCGCCGCGGGCTGCCGGGTGACCGTATTCGACAAGTCGCGCGGGGTTGGGGGCCGAATGGCCACCCGGCGCATCGAGCTGGATCGGGGCCCCGACCCTACGCGGCTGTCACTGGACCATGGTGTGGGCTGGTGGCCCTCAGGTTCGGGTGCATTTGAGACCTGGCTGCAGGACTTGGCACGCACAGGTGCCGTGGCGTCCTGGGCGCCTCGCTTGCGTGACACCTCGGGGGCCGTATACAGGGCCAAGGGCTGGGTAGCCCAGCCCGACATGCCCGCCCTGTGCCGCCATCTGCTGCAGGGTGTGGCGCTTCACACCGCCTGTCCGATCGAAGCCCTGGTGCGGGGCCCCCGTGGTTGGCAGCTCATCATCGCGGAAGTTGCGGTGGGCCCAGCCTTCGACGCCGTGGTGGTGGCCATACCGCCGGCGCAAGCTGTCACCCTGCTGCAGGCCCATCAGCCCACCTGGGCTGTAAAAGCCCAGGCCCTGGATATGCTGGGGTGTTGGACCCTGATGGCTGTGGCGGGCTCGCCCGCAGGCGCGGGTCAGCCAAGCGCAAAAAGCCAAGCGGTGCCCGACCTGGGCTGGGATATTTTGGATAGCACCGATGGCCCGCTGATGCGCTTGAGCCGTCAGGGCATCCAGCCGGGTCGAACCCTGGGGACGAACTACTGCGCATGGGTGGCCCACGCCAGCCCCGGTTGGTCACGGGCACACCTCGAAGACAGCCCCGAAACCGCCAGGCCTGTCTTGCTGCAAGCTCTAAACAAATTGCTGCCCTCACCCATGGACTGGGTGCACACGGTGGTGCACCGCTGGCGCTATGCGCAGGCGGCCGCGCCGCGCGCTGGCGGCTTGCAGCAGCAAACCCATATGTGGGACTCGGCCGCGGGGCTGGGTACCTGCGGAGATCATCTGGGCGGTGGCGGCCTCGAGGGCGCTTGGCACTCTGGCCAAGATTTAGCCCTTCATCTTTTAACCAAACGTCCCCCCACACAGTCATGATTGGGACCTAAACCTGGGCCCAGGGTGCAGCCCAGACCTTGACGGCCCAGATTTAGCGGTAGCAGGTGGTGGTCAGGGCCGCGCAGGAGCGCAGCCTTTCATCGGTATCACCGAGCACTTCGTGAGCACCGATGCAGGCCGCCTTGCAGGGCCCGCGCGTGGGCCTAGCCGCCTGCGATGCAGGGCCCGGTCTGCGATGAGCGCGCCGGGTGACTACACTGCGCTTGCAACAGCCTTTCCCCTCTATGGATACGGTACTCATCAGCGAAGTCGGTCCGCGCGATGGCCTGCAAAGCGTCAAGGCCACGATGCTTTTGTCACACAAGTGCGCTTGGCTTAGTGCCTTGCACGCCAGCGGTCTGCGCGAAATCGAAGTCGGCTCCTTCGTGCCAGCGCACCTGCTGCCTCAACTGGCTGATACCGCTGAGGTGGTGCAGCACGCGCTGGGTCTGCGGGGTCTGACGGTGATGGCCCTGACCCCGAATCGACGCGGTGCGCAGGCGGCCTTCGAGGCAGGCGTGCATAAGATCACCCTGCCAGTGTCAGCCAGCGAAGCCCACAGTCTGGCCAATGTACGCAAGACCTGTGCTCAGATGGTGCAAGAGGTGCGTGAGGTGGTCCGGCTGCGCAACGAGCTGGCCCCAAGCGTAAAGGTCGAGGCTGGTGTGTCCACCGCATTTGGCTGCACCCTGCAAGGCTCAGTGGATGAGTCGCATGTGCTGCGCTTGGCCGAAGCCCTGGCGCAAGCAGGCGTCGACGATATTGGGCTGTCCGATACGACCGGCATGGCCAACCCCGCCGCGGTGCGCCGCCTGTTCAAAAAACTGCAGCGGGCCGTGGGCGAGAAGGCCGGCGCAGCCCATTTGCACAACACCCGGGGTCTAGGTCTGGCCAATGCCTTGGCCGCCTACGACGTTGGCGTGCGAACCTTCGACAGCTCCCAAGCCGGCCTAGGCGGCTGCCCTTATGCGCCTGGGGCATCGGGCAATGTGGTCACCGAAGACCTGGTGTTCATGTTCGAGGCCATGGGCGTGCACACGGGTGTTGACCTGCCCGCCCTGATGCAAGCTCGCGACGTCCTGCGTGCAGGGCTTCCTGGTGAACCGCTGTACGGCATGACGCCCGAGTCGGGTTTGCCCACTCACTTCCAGTCCACCACACACAGCCCTCTTGGGCCCGGCACCGCATGAGCGCCGATCAAGACTTACCGCTGAGTGGCATTCGGGTGATTGAATTCACCCATATGGTGATGGGGCCCACCTGTGGGCTGGTGCTCGCCGATCTGGGCGCCGAGGTGATCAAGGTCGAGCCGATCAAAGGCGACGCCACACGGCGACTCCTGGGTTCCGGTGCGGGCTTCTTTGCTGCGTTTAACCGAAACAAACAAAGCTTATCGGTCAACCTGGACGACACGCGCGGTCACGAAATTGTGCTGCGCCTGGTTGCCCAGGCCGATGTGTTCAGCGAAAACTTCAAGGCTGGGGCGCTCGACAAGTGGGGGCTGTCCTACGCAGCCCTGTCAGCGCTGAACCCCCGCTTGATTTATGTGTCCCACAAGGGCTTCCTGGCTGGGCCGTATGAGCACCGCACGGCGCTGGACGAGGTGGTGCAAATGATGGGCGGACTGGCCTACATGACAGGCCCTGAAGGGCGGCCACTGCGGGCGGGCTCCAGCGTGAATGACATCATGGGCGGTATGTTCGGCGCCATTGGCGCCATGGCAGCTCTGCGCCGGCGCGATGCTACAGGGCGCGGCAGCGAAGTTCACAGTGCCCTGTTCGAAAACAACGTACTGCTGATGGCCCAGCACATGATGCAGTACGCCCTAACCGGCCAAGCCGCAGCGCCCATGCCCAGCCGTATCAGCGCCTGGGCGGTGTATGACGTGTTCGACGTTCGCAACGGGGAACAGATCTTCCTGGCTGCCGTTAGCGACAGCCAGTGGGCGCAGCTGTGCGGGGAGTTCGGCTTTGAAGATTTGCAGCAGGACCCGCGACTGCGCAGCAACAACGACCGGGTTCGGGCGCGCGATTGGATGATGCCTATTCTGCGGGAGCGTTTCTCAAGCCTGGGCGCCGACGAGCTGGCGCTGCGCTTTGAACTTCGGGGCCTTCCGTATGCGCCCATTACCCGCCCACACGCATTGTTTGAAGATCCGCATCTCTTGGCCACCGGTGGTCTGGCGTCCACCGAGGTGCCAGCCGACGCTCACGGCGCGGGGCAGGCCGTTTCCACACGCAGCCCCCTGTTACCATTGACCATGGACGGTCAACGCTTACCGCTGCGCCACAACCCACCATCCATTGGACAGCACAGCAGTGACCTGCTGAAAGACCTGGGCTACAGCGCAGCCGAGATTCGCGATCTGATCAATCAGGGTATCGTCCGGTCCGAGCAGAAAACCACATGAGCTTCAAACGCAGAACCATCCTGAGCGGCACGGCCGCCGCCGGCCTGAGCGGTCTCACCTTAGGCCTGCCCCTAGCCCGCGCGCAGACCCTGTCCACCACACGGCTGTGGGTGGGTACCGCTCCGGGCGGCAGCACCGACACCATCGCCCGTGAGATTGCTCCCGAGCTAGGTCGCTTGCTGGGCCGTCAGGTGATTGTCGAAAACCGCTCCGGTGCCGGTGGCAATCTGGCTGCTGACGCGGTGGCCAAGGCTGCGCCCGACGGTGCGAACCTGCTGGTGAGCTTCACAGGGCACACCATCAACGCATCGCTTTACAAGAATCTGCCCTTTGACCCGATTGCCGATTTCACGCCGTTGACCATGCTCAACACCTCCACCTCGGTGCTGGTGTGCCATCCCGGTCAACCCTACAAGACCGTGGGCGAGCTGATCGATTTTGCAAGGCGCCATCCCGGCAAGCTGAGTATGGGCCTAGGGGGAATCGGCTCATCAGTCCACCTCGCCGGCGAGGCTTTCAAAATGCAGGCCAAGGTCTACATCGTCAACATTCCCTACCGAGGTACCTCTCCCGCAGTGGCCGATGTGGTGGCGGGCAACCTAGAGATGATGTTTGCTCCCTTCGTCAACACCCGTACTCTGATCCAAGCGGGTAGGTTACGCGCTTTGGGCGTCACCAGCCCCAAACGAGTGGCGCCGTTCCCCGACATTCCGGCCATCGCCGAATCCCTGCCAGGCTACAGCTCCCAAGCGTGGTTCGGCCTATTTGGACCTGCACGCATGGCGCCCGACTTGGTCAAGCGGGTCAGCGATGCAGCACGCGCGGCGCTTCGCTCGGACAGCGTTCGTAAGCGCATAGAAGGCGATGCCGGTGAAGCCGTCGGCTCCAGCCCTGAAGAGTTCGCCGCCTTCGTTAAGGCCGATGTAGCCCGTTGGGCGCAGCTGGTGAAGTACTCCGGCGCAACCCCTGACTAGGGGAGCCTTCCCGGCCCAGGCATGCGCCAGCATCAAGCCCTACCGCAAGGAGTTCTGAGGCAATTGTGACAAGCGGGCATGTCCAGCGCATCGCGTCTAGCGGGTATCAAGAGGCCAATGAGTGAACTGCACTGCAGCAGACATGGTTCGGTTGCTTGTGATCATGCTCGACGGTCTTATTCAGGTACTTGGACTGCCAAAGCTTGATCGCCGTGGCGCTCTTTGCACCCAGATAACTTACACCCGCGCTGCTGGCATCACTCTTGTCGACCATGATGCTCGTCGGCAAGTCCTGAAGGTCGATCGCGCGCTTGAAGAAACACTGCGCTGCGGTAATGCCTCGATAGGTGGTCAGCAAGGAGGGCTCAAGCCGGTAACGGCTCACCGGCAAAACTCGGCCCGGTGATGTCACGCCACTGGCTCGACACCTTCTCCTCGTCAATCAGCGTGCGCTGGTAGAGCCGGCCGTCACGGAACCAGTGCCACACGCGCGAGCGGTAGCGTCCGCAGTCACTGATCTGGATCATCTCGTAGAGGTAGACGCCCGGCTCGTTGCGCCGGACCCAGTGCAGCATGGTCGTGCGCGCGGCGGTGTCCAGCGCCACATCGGCAGCCCAGCCTTCGATGAGATCGCTCTCGAACACGATGCGGTCGCCGGTGGGACCGGCGTTGGCGGGAAAGCCGCGCACATCGCGCCGGCCGTCCGCCCAAGAGTAATGGTTGGTCTGGTCGTAGGCAAAACGGCCGCTGTCGGGAAAGCGGCAGACCAGGCGCGAACGGTGCTCGTCGATCTTTTCGCCGGCGGCTTCGTAGTAGCGGTACCAACCGTCCCATACGCCTTCATGGCGGGCAAGCAGGGCGAACCTCTTTTTGAATTCGGACATCGGGCCTCCTCGGGAACTGGTACGGCGCAGCGGCGGATCAGGTAGGGTCGGCACTGCGACCGAGCTCTTCAATCACCGCTTCTATGCTTGGGTCAGGCGCACCAGCGTTGGCCTCGTTGAGGGCCTGCACGTCTTGGTCGATGATGCGCAGAATACGCGCGATGTAGGCACGGCCCCATGCGTCGCGCTCGGTCTGGGCGGCGGCGTCGGGCGAAAAGCCCTCGATGTCGGCACGGCTGAGCAGGCCACGTTGTTCGAGCAGGCGCTCCAGCGTGTCGATGCGTTCACGCGCTACGCTCAGTTCGCCGGCAAGGGCCATGGCGATGGAGAGCACGCGCTCTGTGGCCGGATCTTGCAGGAACCAGGGCCGTTTGCCCTGGGCGCGCCGGTTGGCCTCGGCCACGGGGTCGAGATGCTGCGGCTCGGGCTTCATGCCGGCACCGCGGGCTTGTTGGCGCCAAAAGCGGTCCAGGTAGGCGTGCGGCCGTAATCCTCCTGCGCTGCGCCACCCTCGCCTGCCGCCGCGGCGGGAAAGAGACGGCGGTCCACCTTGGCCTGCATTGTCGTTTCGAAGTAGCTGCCATTGGGGAAACCGGCCTGGGTGACGAGGCGGTCCAGGTCAGCCTCGTGCATGCGGGTCCAGAAAGGCTCGTTGTTGTTGTAGGCATCCCAGTCCCGCATGAAGGCGACGAAGGGGTCCATGCCGGCGTACTGCGGCTGTTCCAGGTGCAGCGTGAGGCCGCCCGGGGCAAGCACGCGATGCACCTCCTTCATGATGCGCGGCATGGCCGCAGAGCTGGTCTCGTGCCAGAACATCGCCGTGGTCACGAGGTCAAAGCTGGCGTCTTCAGCTGGCACGCTCTCGCCGACTGCCTGCACGAACTCAATGTTGTGCACGCCCAGCGAGCGGGCACGTGCATGGCCGTACCGCAGTACTGGCGTGGCCGGGTCGATGGCCACCACCCGTGCCTCCGGGAAGGCCTGGGCCAGCGGCAACGCGTTATGGCCGATGGTGCAGCCGATGTCGAGGATGCGGCGTGGCTTCCAGCCCGGCTTGTGCTGCGTGAGCCAGTCGACCAAAGCCTGGCCGCCGCCGTCGCTGTAGGCGCCGAGCATGCCAGCGGTGGTGACGAAGATGCCGGCGTCGTAGTTGGCGCCAGGTGCGATGTCGCGCTCGACGGTTTCGGTGTGGTAACTGCCGGGCATGCAGTGGGTGTCGACCGCAGTGGCGTAACGCGGCGACCTCACGGACGGGTCCAGCTTAAGGGTTGGTGCCCCCTCGTTCAGCGCGTCGGCCGCAGCGCGCAAGCGCTCGAGTTGGCGGAACACCAGCGCGCGGCCAGCCTGCTGACGCATCTCCATCGAGTTGCGGCGAAGCGCGCTCCACAGCTGGTAGTGCAGGTCGGGCTGCATAGCCTTGCGCACCTCGTGGCGGTCAGCTGGCTCGCGGCTGTATTCGGCCACGAAGGCCGGCTTTACTCGCTGCTCGTATGCGAGCTTTACGCCTGGGAGCACCATTTGCGACAGATGCAGGTTCAGCCGCGTGAGGAAGTCGAACCTGGCGACCTCGTCGTGTGTGGCTTCGGGGAACACGGCATGGCGGCCAACCTGGCGCCAGCTGGGGATGGAAGGCAGTGTGCTCATGTCAAAAGAGAGGGGCCTGGGTGGCCGGTGTGGTGACGACCTAAGCGCCTCATTTAGGATAGCTGATAGGATTGCCGGTAACAAGAGTTGTACGGACAACTTCATGGCCTTGGCGACCGAGTGTCATCCTACCGGCCACTCCCAGGAGACCCCATGCCCCGCATCGCCTTTTTGTCGTCCCGCGCTGCCCGGGCCGCGCTCGCCGTGTCGCTTGCTGCGGCGCTCTCAGGATGCGCCGTTACGGTCACCCAGACCGCTCCGCCCGCTGCGGTCGCTGCCGCGCCGCTGGACCTTAGCTCCCAGGCTGGCCAGCTCGACGCCTTCATCCGCATGCGCGCCAGCAGCGACGGCGCCACGGTGTTCGCTAACTGGTGGGTGACGGTATTCGCGGCCGTGCCGGGCGAGCGCCCGCGCGAGATCCTGCGGCTCGACGGCTATAACGTCGGCCGTTTTGTCAGGAACAGTGACGGCAGTGCCGAGTTCATCTCGCGCGAGGTGGCCTACTACAGGGACCCGCGCACCGGTCAGATCCTCAGCGACTGGACCAACCCCTTCACCAACGAGAAGGTGGCCGTGCTGCACGTGGCCAACGACCCAGTCAATCAGCGTTACGCCGCGCCACAGGCCGGCCAGCCCGGGCGCTACCCCTTCATGCTGAGCGGCGACGATGTCTTCCTGCGCCTGGATGTCCCGCTCCGCTACCCGAACCCTCTGCAGCCCGCAGAGTATCCGGCCGAGAGCAGCGGTCCGACTTACCTCGCCAGCGAACACTTCATCTTCTTCGCCAATGCGCGCGACTTGCGCAACCCGAAGCTGCTCAGTGTGCCCACCACTTACGCCTGGACCCGTACCGGCCCCTGGCTACCGTGGATGAAGATGGGCCAACAAGCGGGTTACCTGATCTACAGTGGCCACGGCCGTAAGTACGCCAGCTTCGCCGAGCTCCCGGCTGACGTGCAGGCCTACACGCGTGCCAACTTCGCGCAGTACCTCACGGCGCCGGAGAAGTTTGTGACGCCCAACGAAACGAGTTGGACCTACTTCCGCAAGCTCAACCCGCCCAAGAAGTGAGCCGCAGCGCGCCAGGCTCGTGAATCGCCTGTCCGTGCCTGCACGCACGATCATCGACCGCATCTGGGACGCGCATGTGGTGGCGCGTCCCGAGCCCGGACAAGCGCTGTTGGCCATCGACCGTATATTCCTGCACGAACGCACCGGCCCTGCGCTGCTCGCGGGCCTGGCTGCATCCGGCCGCGCGCCACGCCATCCGGCGCGGATATTCGGCGTCATGGACCATATTGTCAGCACCCTGCCCGGTCGTAACGAACTGAGCCACGGCCCGAGCGCGCGCAGCTTCATAACCGAGTTCCGCAACAGTGCCCGTAGCGCTGGCATCCGGCTCTTCGACTTAGACGACCGGCTGCAAGGCATCGTGCATGTGGTCTCGCCAGAACAGGGCCTAGCGCTGCCGGGTCTCACGCTCGTCTGTCCCGATAGCCACACAGGTACGGTTGGCGGACTGGGCGCGCTGGCCTGGGGCATCGGCTCCACTGAAGGTGAACACGCGGTCGCCACCGGCACCTTGTTGACGCCCGAGCCTAAGCGTATGCGCGTGCGCTTCGATGGCGTGCTGCCCGGCGGCGTGGTCGCCAAGGACATGATCCTCGCACTGATCGGCCGTTTCGGGGCCAGCGGTGGCGCCCCCGGTGGCGTGGCGCACGCCATCGAGTTCGCTGGGCCGGCGGTGCGGGCGTTGCCCATCGAAGGCCGGCTCACGCTGTGCAACATGGCTGTCGAGTTCGGCGCCTGGACTGGCCTCGTCGCCCCCGACGAGGACACGCTGCAGTGGGTGGCCGGGCGTCCGCACGCCCCCCAGGGCGCCCACTTCGACCAGGCTGCAGCGCATTGGCTCGCGCTTCGCAGCGACGACGACGCGGCCTGGGACGCTGAGATCACACTCGACGTGGCCAACCTCGCGCCTCAAGTTAGTTGGGGCACGAGCCCCGAGCACACCGGCGGGGTGGACGGCATCGTGCCCGACCCCTCGCAGGAAGCCGACGCCGCACGACGCCGCGCCTGCGAACAGGCACTCGCTTACATGGCGCTCAAGCCCGGGCAGTCACTGGCGGGTACGCCCATCGACGCCGCCTTCATCGGTAGCTGCACCAACAGCCGCCTGAGCGACCTGCGGGCCGCAGCGGCAATGCTGCGCGGCGCCAAGGTGGCGCCGAGCGTGAAGGCCATCGTCGTGCCCGGCTCGATGCCGGTCAAGGCCGCGGCCGAAGCCGAAGGCCTGCACCGTGTGTTCGAAGATGCTGGCTTCGAGTGGCGCGCCAGCGGCTGCAGCCTGTGTTTCTTCTCGGGGGGCGACAGCTTCGGTTTTGCCGAGGGCAGCGCACGGCGCGTTATCAGCAGCACCAACCGCAACTTCGAAGGCCGCCAGGGGCCAGGCGTACGCACGCATCTGGCAAGCCCACTAACGGTGGTGGCCTCGGCGTTGGCTGGTCACATCACCGACCCACGGCCCTACCTCGAAAGCTGAGTGGTATGGCCTTCGCCCCCCTGCCCGTGGTTGAAGGCCTGGCCGCCGCCTTGTGGCGCGAGAATATCGACACCGATATCATCATTCCCTCGCAGGAGATCACCTCGCCATCACGCGAGGGCTACGGCGCCAAGGCCTTCGCCCCCTGGCGCTACCTGGCTGCGGGTGGCCCCGAGAACCACGAATTCGTGCTCAACCGTGAACCCTGGCGCCGGGCGCGGGTGCTGGTAGCCGGCGCCAACTTCGGCTGTGGGTCCAGCCGGGAAATGGCGGTGTGGGCGTTGGTCCAGTTCGGCTTGCAAGCGATCGTCGCACCAAGTTTTGGCGCCATCTTCCGCAACAACTGTGTGCGCAACGGGCTCGTGCCCGTGGTGCTGCCCCAGGCCGCGGCGCAAGCGTTGGCACGACAAGCCGAGGTGGCGCCGCTCGAATTGCGCATTGATGTGGCCGCTGGCGAGCTGAGACGTCCCGACGGCATCATGTACCACTTCGAACTGGCACCCGGCGAACGTGAGATGCTGCTCACCGGGCTGGACGCAATCGCCCGCACGCTTGAACTCGAGGACCAGATCGCCACGTTCGAAGCCCGCGACCGACTCGCAAGACCCTGGGCCTGGAACTTCTGAACGGATGGCGTCGCTCAGGACTCCAAGGCCACGCCGCGCGCGCGTAGCACCTCAATCGCCCGCGACTGCATCGTCATGAAGTGCGCGCGATCGGGCACCTGCAGCTCACCCCCGGGGCCGAGCATGTTGTTGGCAGGGTACACGCTGCCGGCATAGGCGGCGGCGAAGAGCTCGAGCCGTTGCCGCGCCAGCACGTTGGCCATGCCGGGTTTGGCGCGGTGTCGGCGCACGGCTTCGATGTCGATTTCGGCATGCGCAACCATGCTCTCGCCAAAACCGGCTTCGGCCCGCACCTCGCCCTTGAAGTCGACCACCTTGCTCATGCCGTCGGTGCTGTGGGTGGGGAAGTCAAGGTTGGTGATGCCTGCGGAGTTGGCCGACACCACCCAGGACATGTTCTCATAAGCGCGGGCGCGTTTGGCCACATCCTTGGGCGTCAAACGCGGGCTGCCAACTTCGCTCGTGGAATGCAGCAGGACCTCAGCGCCCTTGAGCGCCAACACCCGCGCGATTTCTGGATAGAGGATCTCCTCACTGGCGATGCAGGCCAGGCGCCCGAGCGGCGTATCGGCCACCGGAAACACGGCGTCGAGGCTGTGATGAGCGAGGTAGCGGTCCCAAACGTCGTGCGGTGTGGGCGCGAACATCGAGACTAGGCGGCGGTAACGCAGCACAATCTGGCCGGTGTCGCTGGTGACGAAGCTGGTCTGGAAGTACAGGCCCGGAAAGTAGGGGTCTGTTTCGTAAACGTTGCCGCTCAGGTAGACCCCGTGAGTGCGCGCGATGACGCCGATGGCAGCATACTCTGGCCCGTCGGGCGCCCAGGCTGCACGTTCGGCCCAAAGCGGCAAGCTTTCACCGGCAGGGTAGCTGGAGGCGAAGTACTCGGGCAGCACCACGAGCCGCACGTCAGGCCCGATGAATCGTTTGCTGGCAATGATCTGGCGTCCAATACGCTCAATGCTGTCCATCATCCAGCGCCGCGCAGTGGTGGTGTCGGGCGCACGGTTGATGGCCTGGCAGGGGGTCTGCAGTGCGAGTGCGGTATAGGGCTTGATGCGACTGTCAGCAGTGGTGTTCATGCAGGAGCTTTCGGTTCGTCGATGCCGTCCAGGAGCACGATGGTGAAGCGGCCAGTGCCTTCTCGCAGCCGGGCCGCAGCCTGGTATGCGGGGCTGTGCCAAAAGGCGAGTGCGGCTTCGCGGCTTGGCCACTCGCTCACCACGCTCTTGCACTCCGGCCAGCCCGTGCCTTCAAGCCGCGTGGTGGCGCCGCCTAGCACGCAGTAGCGGCCCCCGAAACGCGCTACCAGCGCCGGCACCACGGCGGTGTAGTCGCGAAAGCGCGCCGGGTCCGTGATCTCAGCTTGCACCACCATCAGGCAACTCATCGCGCAGGCTCCAAGAGGTCGTAGCTTGTTGTTCAGCGGAACTGCGGCTCGCGTCGCGCCAGAAAGGCCGCGGCGCCCTCGGCGAAATCGGCGCCGATGAACGCCGCGTCGAAAGCTGCACGCACAGCTGCTTCGGTGGCGCCGCCGCTGTGAGACAGCAGTGCCAGCGTTGCCTTGATACCCGCCATCGAGGTGCGCGAGGCGCGTGCGAACTCAGCCACCCAGCGCTCAGCCGTGGCCGCCAGCCACTCAGGCTCGGTCAACTCGTCCAGTAGGCCCCAGGCCAGCGCTGTCGCGGCGTCGAGTCTCTCGCCGCGCAGCAATAGGCGGCGCGCACGATGGTCACCCAGCAGGCGAACCAATCGCCGCGTGTCTTCAATGCTGTAGAGCAGCCCCAGGCGCGAAGGCGTGACAGCAAAGCTCGCGCGGCTACTGGCCAGCCGGAAGTCGCAGGCCACGGCAAGCCCCAATCCACCGCCGAAGCACGGCCCGTCGATCAACGCGATCGTGGGAAGCGGCAATTGCTGCAGGGCGAGTTGGGATTCAAGCACAATCCGGTTGCTCTCCGCCAGCGCTGCGGGGTCGGCCACCAGGGCGCTCATCTCCTCGATGTCGGCGCCGGCACAGAAGGCCCCGGGCTCACCCTGCAGCACCAGCACCCGCGCTGAGCCTGGGGCCTGTGCCGTGGCGGCTTGGGCCAGAGCGCGGCAGTGATCGCCCAAGGCGGCCCACATGGCGGTGACGAATGCGTTCTTCTTCTCCGGCCGGCGGATGGCCAGGGTCGCGACGCCATCGTGCAAGTTCAGTTCGAGCATGGAGCTAAGCCTAAACGGATAAACTTGTTCGGACAAATCCACGGGTTCACGGCGTGAGTACCGATCCCCCGACAGCCCAGGCCGGCCCGATCCGGCATGCGACCCTGATCGTCGCGGACTTTGCGCCGCTGGTGGCCGCCTACGCCCACTTGGGCCTGGTGCCCAGCGACGAGGCCCGCATCGACGCGAACCGGGCGGCCGCTTGGGGCCCGGCCGCTGTGGCGCTGACGGGCTGCCGCGACCTGTGGCTGGGCCCGGCCGGCGAGCCAGCGTTGCTGCACCTGATCGAACGCCCCGGTACCGCGGCACGGCCGACCCGGCGTGAACATGGCTGGCTGGCACTGGAGATCCTCGTGCGCGACGTCGATGCCATCGCGGCACGGTTGGCCGCGGCCGGCGGCGGCGGCTTCGAGCTCATCGGCCCTGCTGCCGACTTGGACGTGAGCCCGGCTATCCGCGCGATGCAGCTCGTCGGCCCGTCGGGCGAGATGCTGTACCTGACCCAGGTAAAAGCTCCGGTGCCGCCGTTTGTAATTCCGCTGTCGTCCACGTTGCCGCTTGAACGGGACTTGGGGGCGTTGTTCATCGCCGTGCTGTCGACGCCCTCGCGCGAGGCCACGCTTGCGGCCTGTACAACGCTGGGTGCGGGTACGGTGCTGCGTTTCGATACCCGCATCACGGTACTCAACCGCGCCCTTGGCCATCCGCTGGACACCCGCTGGCCCGTGGCCACCGTGCAGTGGGCGGGCCAGAGCCTGTTCGAGATCGATGAGGTAGTAGCCGGTGAGGTGCGGCCAGCGACATGCGCCCCGGGCGCAGGCCTGCCTGCGGGGCTGGCCTGGGTGACGATGCAAGGGTCGGATGCCGACAGGACAGCAGGTTTGCGCGAGCTGTCGCCTGGGGCCTGGCTCGAGTGCGCGCACCTGCTCAATTCCCGTACAGATTCTGCCCCTCCGGCCTAAGTGTCAGCCCGCTCTGAAACCAGCCGAGGTTGAAACCGATGTTGCTGGCGTCCGTGCTGGCCCAAGTGTAGCTGATGCTCTTGCCCGTACTGCGGTCGACGAGGCCGAATTTCAGGATCGGGCGGCGCGTGTTCTGGTAGGTCAGCAGCGCGAACTCCAGCTCCCAGGGTGAGTCAGTACCATCCTTGCCCTGGAGCACCAGTCGCTGGCCTTCGCTGTGCAACGAAATGCGGGCGGTGAAGCTGGTGTCCTTGTCGTCCGGGCTCGCGCCGGGCCCGGCGTTGCGGAACCAGACCCAGCCTTCGAAATAGCGCTGCTTGCGCAGGCGCAGTGGCGGGGCCGGGCCGTTCTGCCCCTCGGCGTGCTCCTGCCACTCGATCATGCCAGGCGAGAGCCGGGCCTGCACACGGCGCTTCTGGCCAGCGAGCGTGCATTGGCCCGGTGCGCTGGCACCGGCCCAGGCTTCGGGCCCCTCGCTGCGCGCCAGGACTACGCTGCAGGCCGAGCCCTCGACGCTCAGCAGCGCCGTGCCGGCGCCGCCTTCGGGGAGCGTCACCCGCCAACTCTGGGTGAGAAGGGCCGCACCTCGGCCGTGTAGTACGCCCTCGTGCCACTGCACGCGCCAAGCGCCGTCGGACCCGGCTCGAACAACGGCCTGCCGGTGCGGCACTTCCGAGGGCCGCTGCGCCGCGCCCGCGTCGGCAGGCTTAGCGGCGTCGATGCGTTGCTGCCAGACCTGTTCGTGGTTGTTCCACTCACCAGCCAGCCAAAGTGGCGTCTGCGCGCACGCAGCCACGGCAGCCACCAGCGACACCGAGCCTGCCAGCAGGCGGGCAGGCCGAGCGGCGCGGGGCAGGTGCATCAGAAATCGAACGTACCGGTCAGGCCAATCTGGCGCAGCCGCGGCAGGAAGTCCACCGCCGTGCGGCGGAAGGTCACCGGGTCGAGGTAGCGAAAGCCGTTGAGCGAGGTGTCGTCATTCAAGGCGTTCTTTACCCACAGCCGCGCCGACCAGTCCTTGCCGCGCAGGCCCGTACTGAGGTTCAGACGCCTGTACGGGTCGGCCCAGACCATATTCTGTATCTCCGCGTACCGACGGCTCTGGTAGGTCAGGTCGGCGCGTCCCGTGAAGCGCACATTACCCGTAAAGGGCAAGTCGATTGCCGCCGACATCGCACCAGAGTGCCTGGGCGACCGCGGCAGCGTGAAGCCAGCCACGCTCATGTTGCCACCGAAGACTGTGCCGTTGGTGACCTCGGTACCCTGCAGCGCCTTGGCGTCGGTGAAGCCGTAGTTGGCAGCCAGGGTCACCCACTCGGCGGCGCGCCAGGAAAGATCGAACTCGACACCCTGCGTGCGCGCCTTGCCAACGTTGTTGACTATGGTGACCGTACTCGCCGAGGGCTGTGCCGGGTTGGTCGAAAACGGGTTGATGATGGTGATGATGTTGGAGAGTTGGAGATTTTCGATGTTGTTGCGGTACAGCGCGACGCTGAAGCCTAGGCTGCCACCCAAGGCCGCCTTGTAGCCAAGCTCGGTCGAATTGATGATCTCGCCCTCATAGGCAAACTGGCTGGCCGGGATACCGGCAGAGGTGTTGAAACCGCCGCTCTTGCTGCCGCGCGCGGCCTGGCCATAGAGGAGAGAGTCCTTGCTTGGCTTGAAATCCACCGTGAAGCGCGGCGAGAAGTCGGTGAAGGTGCGCTTGCCCGAGACGACGCAGACCTTCCCAGCGACGCAAGTGCCGGCGCCGACGGTGGCCGTACCCAGCGGCGTGCCCACCACTTCGACCGTTTCCTTGTTGTAGCGACCCTCAAACGACATACGCAAGGCCTTGCTAAACGCGTACTGCATGCGCGCGAAGGGCGCGGAGTTCGTCGTGGCGCTGCCGGGAACCGGGCGCATTGAGGTCGGGACGATGGTGTTGTTGGGGCCGCGTGCGATGACGCCGCCGGCGCTTTCACCGTTGCCTTGTTCGTCGTAGATGAAGGCTCCGACAAGCCAAGTCAGCGCGCGGTCCTCAGGCGAGGTCAGGCGCACCTCTTGCGACCAGTAAGTCAGGTTGTCGCGGTTGTAGCTGAGCCAGGACGCTCCAGCGATGGAGAAGCGCGTGCCGTTGTAGCTCTGGTCGGCTCCGACCGCCGTGAACTGCCGGGTCCAGCCGGTCTGCGCGGTGAGCGCGTAGCCACCAAGATCCCAGTTCAGCGTGAAACCCAGGCGGTTGATTGTGCGGTCGAGCCCGGCGATGTTACCGTAGCTGATGCCGGTTGAAGGGTCGGTGTAGTTGGCCAGATCGTTTTCATTGCGCGTGACCGTGGTCCCAGTGAAGCTGGCCGCACCGCAGGGCCAGCCGTTGGCGCGATTTGCGGCGGTGGGCGCCACAGCGGCATCCGGCAGGCCCTGCGCGTTGTTACCGACGATATTGATCGTACGGCCATTGCACAGCGCGCCGTTGGGCTTGTTGGTGCTGTTGTTCTGGCTCGTCACGAAGCCCGGTGGGCTTTGTGTCGGTACGGTGCGCACGGTGGCGTTGAACAAGCCGTCCCGAACCGTCGAACGGTCCAGGCTTAAGACCATATCCAAGTTCTTGCTCGGTGTCTGCGAGATCACAGCGCCGACGGCGTTATTGCTCTCGGTGCCGATCTTGTTGCCGGTCTGCGTGTTGGTGTACTGGCCGCCGAAGCCGCTGGATCGAGCCTTGATGCGCATCGAGGCGGTATCCTGTTTCAGCGGCACCGTCAGTGCGGCAAAAGCCGAGTACTCCTCAGCGCCGGCCAGCGTCACGGTGGCCGTGCCCTTCATCTCATTGCCGGGCCTAACGGTGATGTAGTTGATTGCCCCGGCGTAGGTGCTGCGGCCATACAGCGCCGACTGCGGGCCCTTGATCACCTCAACGCGCTGTGCGTCGTCCAGCAGCAGCGAGAGCGCACCTTCGCGCAAGAAGATGCCATCTATGAACACCGACACCGGCTGCGGCGCCTCCGGTCGCAGGGCCGAGATGCCGCGCACCACCGGACGCTCCGCGACCCGGCCGAAATCGGGCGAATATGCAATGCCGGGCACGAAGGCTGCAAGGTCAGTCAGGCTCGTGATGCCGCGGTCGGCCAGGTCGCGACCCGAGAGCGCGCGGATCGACAAGGGAACGTCGATGATGCGTTCGTCGACCCGGCGGGCGGTGACGGTGATGGTCTCCGTGTTGCTGTCTTCGGCGCTGGCCGTCCCTTGGGCCAGGGCCGGCAAGCCGCCACCGGCAGCGATCGCAGCGGCCAGAGCAAGCGCGCCCGGCATGAAACGCCGCGAACGCAAGCCGCCACCTCTGGGCAGGGGGCGCAGGACATAGGTTTTGGCTAGGCGGCTTTTCATCGGTTAATCTCCGCATGTGGGAAAGTTGTCCGGACAAATATCCGTGATTTGTCGCAACTTGTCCATGCGGGTTCCCCAGGTATTGGCCCGCGGGGCTCCCGGCCCGTGTCAAGTGGCCTGCTGCGCCACCCAGGCGTCGAGGATCTGCCCCGGCATCGCACTCCAAACGCCTGGCAAACGCGACAAGTGCGCCAGGAGCGTTTCGAGGTGCTTGATCCGGTGCGGCTGGCCGATCACCCACGGATGAAGCGATATCGTGAGCAGCCGGCCGCCCTGCTCGCCTGCTTCGGCCAGCAGCATCTCGGCCGCGTCAACCGCCTGCTGGGCCCAGCTTGCCTCGCTGTGCTGGTTATCGAGGATAACGAAGCGGTCCTCTATTTCGGTCGCCAGACCCATGTTCCACAGGCTACCGTTGTGGGCGTGGAAGCGGTAGGGCAGTTCATCGTTAACCCAGTCGGCCATGTAGTCGACGCCGTGCGCCACCAGCAACTCAGGCGTCCGGGCACTTTGTAGTTTGCCCGGCGAGAGCCATCCGCGCACGGGCTGGCCACTGGCGGCGCGCAGGGTGGTGAGCGAGCGTTCAATCAACGCGGCTTCGTCGGCTTCGGCCAGGCCCCCGGCGTGGGCGCTATCCATGTTCCACGAGTGGCCCAGCCACTCGCCGCCGTGTTGTAGCAGATGCTGCACCAGGGCTGGCGCTCGCTCAACGAGTTCAGCATTGATCGCGAAGCTCGCTTGCACATCGTACGCCTTGAGCGCATCGAGCACACGGTAGATGCCGACCCGGTTGCCGTAGTCGCGCAGCGTATAGTGCCGCAGGTCGGGGTACGGCATCGTCATGTTGCCCGGCAGCTTCACCGGCTTGCCGACCGGGTTAAGCGGAAAGTGCTCCAGGCTCACGTTAACCCAAAGAGCAAGCTTGGCGCCACCCGGCCAAGCCACCGGTTTGCGCTCAGTGAGCAGGCTGAATTCGTAGAAGTCGTGGTCCATGCCGCGGCGGCGGCGCAGGTACTGGAGGTAGGAGTCGTCCAGAGCCATGGCTTCAAGCGCTCACCGTGATCGGCAGGCCGGCCAGCGCGCCCGCTGCCACAGCGGCGGCATGGTGATGGGCGAGGTAGTGCTCAGCGATCTCACGCCCTGTACTCAACCACACGCCTCTGTGGCCGGTGACGTACTCCAGCGCCTCCTCGAAGGCCTTCAAGCGGTGCGGGCAGCTGACCTGGTAGTTGTGCGTGGGGATGCACATTACGGTACCGCTGTCAGCACCTTCGGCGTAGAGCCGGTCGAACGCGTCCTTGATCATCTGGCCATAACGCCGCGGCTCGATCTTGTTGACGACGTAGACGATGGTGTCGTTGAGCTCCAGCGAGTACGGCACCGAGACGAAGGGCTTACCGCTGCGCACGCGCACCGGTGTCGGCTGGTCGTCATGGAACAGATCGCAGGTGTACAGGCCGCCAAGCTCGGCGAACAGGTCCACCGTCACCTCGCTGTGCGACAGCGCGGGCGCCAGGTAGCCGGCAGGCCGGCAGCCGACGGCACGTTCGATGCTCTCAATTGAGTCGAGAATCATCGCGCGCTCCTGCGCTTCGCTCATGCCGTAGGTGTAGCGGGTGTTGTAAATCCCGTGGGTGAAGAACTCCCAGTTTCGTTCGCGGCACATCGCGACTATCTCAGGGTGGTGGTCGATGAGCGCCGTGGAAAGGGAGATCGAGCCACGAACTCCGTACTTATCAAGCAACTTCATCTGCCGCATGTGACCGACGCGGTTGCCCCAATCCCGGGTCGAATACCCGGGCACGGCGGGATAAGGGTGCGGCCAAGCGGCGCGTTGCGGGTTCTTCGGCGGGTCAAGCTCGTAGAACTCGATGTTGGGAGCCACCCAAAACGCCAGCCGTGCGCCACCGGGCCAAGTGATACGCGGCCGCTCGCGTGCCAAGCCGTAGGGCCAGTGTGCGTAGAGGCCGGGATCGGCCTTCACCGCGCTGCTCCCCCAGTGATGCAGCCATCAAGCCAGGAGACGGTCTCGGCCACATCCACCACATCAGCGTACTTCAGCATCAGGTCGGTGAGGTTGGCGAAGTGGTAGCTCTCGTGCTTGTCGGCCACACACTGTTCGGGGACGATGGTTCGGTAGCCGCGCGACAGCGACTCCACCGCCGTGGCGCGCACGCAGCCCGAGGTGCTACCGCCGGTGATGACCACCGTGTCGACCTGGTGCCAGACGAGCAGGCTCTGCAGCGGCGTTTCGAAGAAGGCCGAGGCCATACGCTTGTTATAAACGAGGTCACGACCGTGTTCGATGCAGCAGCGCTCGTCGAACTCGGCGCGGCGACTGCCGTGCTTGATGTTCTGCAGGCTGTCGGGCGTGTTCGTGCGCGTGCCCCAAACGCCGGCGTCCTCGCCGCTGTCGGCATAGGCGACGTGTGTCCACACCACCGGCCAGCCCAGGCGTCTGAAGCGCTCGGCCAGGATGTTGACATGTTCGATTTGCCGCGGGTCGGTTTCGTAGGCGGTCTTGAATTCGGCCACCTTGGTGTAGGCGCGCTGGAAGTCGATGTTGACCAGCACCGCCTTATGGCCATAACCGAACCGCGCACGGTTGGGGTTAGCCTTGACGTCGCCCCAGATTTGGCGCGCGGTCTTGTCGGAGAGTTCCATTTTTAGTGATCCTGGGTTTATCAGCTCGCCTGGTCCGCCGCTGGAAACCACCAGGGCGAGGGCGTGCCATCGTTGATAAGAAAAGCCTGCTGCCGGTAGAAGCGGGCAAGGCTGGCGCCGCCCATTCGGCTGCCACCAAGGCCGCTCATCTTGAAGCTCTGCTTGGCGGCGTCGTAGACCATTGCAGTCAGCGCGGCATCGTTAATCGAGACCGCACCAGCCTGCAAACGACCCGCAATGCGGCGCGCGCGGTCCAGGTCGCTGCTGAACACGCAGGCCGATAGGCCGTATTCGCTGTCGTTGGCCAGCGCCACGGCCTCGTCGTCGCTGTTGAAGGCGATCACGGGCAGGATAGCGGCAAAGCTTTCTTCGCGCATCACCGCCATGCCGTGGTGCACATCGACCAAGACCGTGGGCTCGCACCAGGCGCCGCCGCCATGGTTGACAACACGGCCCCCGGTGAGCGCGCGTGCTCCCTGGGCCAGAGCTTCTTCGAGGTGGCGCCGGACGACGGGCTCCTGCACCGCCGCGATGATCGGACCGATCGGGCCGGAGCTGGCCTGCGGCCAAGCGTGGCGCAGCGCGCCGACCTCGGCCGTGAGCCGTTCGAGGAACTGCGGCAGCACGCAGCGCTCGACGTAACAGCGTTCGATCGACATGCAGCTCTGCCCGGCGCTGCCCATGCTGCCCCAGGCCAGGGCACGCGCGGCGCGCGGCAGGTCGGCATCGGCGCAGACGATGGCCGGGTCCTTGCCGCCAAGCTCCAGATGCGCCGGCACGAAGGCCTCAGCGGCAACCGCGGCTACGCGGCGGCCGGTTTTCACACTTCCGGTAAAACACACCATGTCGCAGGCACGCACAAGCGCTTCGCCGGTGCTGCCAGGTCCGGTCACCAGCTGCAACACTGCAGCCAGGCCCGGCACGCCGGCGATCAGTTCGCGCAGCACCGGCACGAAACGGGGTGTCGCCTCGGAAGGCTTGATCAGTACCGCGTTGCCCGCGGCAAGCGCCGGCACAGCGTCGATCAGCGAGAGAAGCAGCGGAAAGTTCCAGGGGCTGATCATTACCGCCACGCCGTAGGGCACGCTGCGCTGCTCGATCGAAATGTGAGCCGTGCGTGAGCGACTCTGCTGCGGCAACGCCAGCAAGGCCGGTGTTTCTTCGACCCATCGCCTCAGGATCCCGACTACGCTATGCAGCTCAATCACGCTCTCGGCGCGGCGGCCGGTGTCAATGCTGATGGCGTCGATCAGAGCGGCGGGCTGCGCCAATAGCGCATGAGCCAGCGCTTCGAGCACGGCCAGCCGCTCGGTAACGGAGCGCGCGGACCAGGCCGGCTGTGCAGCGCGAAGTGTGTCGACAACGGCCTGCGCCTCGGCAGGGCCGTAGACCGGCATGGCATAGTCGAGTTCGCCGGTGCGTGGATTACGCACCCGCTCGATGGGCAGTTTGCTCGGGTCGGGTAATGCAGGCATCGAGGGTTTCACAAGAGGTCGAAGATCATGCGGCGAGGATCTCGTCGGCCGCACGTTCGCCAGACTCCACAGCAGCTTCGATGCCGCGCAGCCGGCGCCCGGTGTGTTCGCCTGCAAAGTGCAGACGGCCCACAGCAGGGCCAAGTGCAGCGGAAAAGCGGCTGATCTGCCCCGGCGCCCAGTTGATCCACGCGCCACCGGCCAGCACGTCCTGGTGCCAGGCCGTGCGATGCAGCAGCCGCACCGCGCCGCGCGCGCTGGGCCAGATGCGCACGAGTTCGGCCTCGACCAGGCGCGCCGCGGTGGCATCGTCCAGACCGTCCCAGCGCTGGGTGCCGGCGCCATTGATCCAGGCGGTAAGCGTGGGCGGGCGACCATTGCCTTCACGGTCTTGCGGGAACACGCGCTCTAATGGCCCGTCGCTCCAGAGGAAAGGGCTCGAGCCGTCGGCTTCCCAGAACGGTTCGATCACTTCCAGGTGCAGTTGCGTCACCTTCGCGTAGGCCGCCAGTGCCGCCGCTTCAGCAAGCCGCGCCGGCAGCGCGGGCGTAAAGCGCACCGCGGCCAGCGCAGGCAGCGGCAAGGTACAAACCAGCCGGCTGCCGCGGTGTCGGCTTCCGTCGGTGGCGTGCACGAGCACGCCGGAAGCGTCCTGTTCAACCGCCTGCACACGGGAGTTCATCCGCGGCGCGGTGCGCAACGCCGCGGCCATAGCTTCGGGCAGGCGTTGGTTACCCCCCACCACATTGCGCACCGGGCCTGGGGTCTTGAGAAGCTCGGTGAGGTTGGCCTGCGTATAGTGCAGGTGCAGCAGCGTGGTCTGGGCCAGCGTGTCGCCAAAGGCATTGTTGACGTCGAGCAACGCCAGCGCGGCTTCGCTCACGCCACGCTCGCGTAGCGGGCCGAGCGTCGGAATATCCAGTGCGCTGTGAGCAGGATCGCGCCAGGCACCAACGCTCGACAGTGGGTTGGGTGCCAGAAGCCGCGCCAGGGCGCGGTCGGGCGGTAAGGCCTTGACGGCAGCAGGCAGCGGGTTGTCGTCGGCCGCCGCCCATTGTTCAAGGCTACGGCGGCGGCCCTGCACAAAGAGCACCATACGGGCATCGCCAAACAGCGGGCTGCGTGCATTGGGTTCGAGGAACAGGCCCAGGCGCTGGCACAGTGCAAGCGTGCGCACATAGCCGTTGCTGATCTGCGTGCCACCGGTTTCGGGTCGGCCAGGCAGCTTGTCCAGCGTGTGGATGCGGCCGCCCAGGCGTGCCGCGGCTTCGAGCACCAACACTTGACGACCAGCGTCTTGCAGGCGCAAGGCGGCTGCTAGGCCCGCGAGGCCTGCACCGAGCACCAACACCGGGCCCTCGCCCTGGGCCTGCAGGCTCGGCGCAAAAGCGGCGGCACCGAGCCACGCTGCCGCGCCTTGCAGCAAGTAGCGGCGCGACACGCCGGGTGACTTCGGGGAAGGCAGTGCGTTCACCGGGGGCATGCTAATTGTCCGGATAACTTTCGACAAGCCGTGGCAACTCAGCCCCTGCGCCTGCGTGTGTGCGCTCGAGCGTGGTCTCCAAGTCAAGCCACTGGCGGTGGTACACGTTGGCTAGGGGGTTCGAGGCATGCCTCATGGACAAGGGTTCGGCAATAGCCGACCCACCGGCCAGGGGCAGCATTGCAGCGATAGCGGCGAACTGCGCCCGCGGGCTCAAGGGTCTACTGATCTCAAGGATCAGGTGCACTGCCTTGACAGCCCGGGGGGCCTGCAGTCAAATTGTCCGGACAACTTCGGGGGCGCTTTTGGGGGACGGGTTAAGCCCGATCAGCATCACCCCGCCTTGCTGCCACCGAACCCAGCCGGAGACCTGCGTGACCACCCTGATCGTGCTTTTTAACCTCAAGAACGCCGAGCAGCAGTCCGCATATGAGAAGTGGGCGCGCGAGGTCGATCTGCCCACAGCCGGCAGCTTGCCCTCGGTCGACAAATTTGAGGTCTTGAAGGCCAGCGGTCTGTTGACCGGCGGGCCATCGCCTTACGCCTACGTTGAGATCCTGCGCATCAACGACATGGCGCAGCTGGCCAAGGACGTCGGTACGCCCGCGATGCAGGCGGTGGCAGCACAGTTCCAGAGCTTCGCCGACCAGCCGCTGTTTATCATCACGCAGTCGCTGTGATGGCTGCCTACCCCGAGCTGCAGGGCAAGGTCGCCATCATCACCGGCGCCGGGCGGCGCGGCGGGCTGGGTGCTGCGATCGCCATGCGGCTGGCGGCCGAAGGTGCGCATGCGGTTGTCGCTGACCTCGGCGCGGCCGCCGGGCCGCACCTGCCTGCGTCAGCCATCGGCGCCAGCAGCGAAATGCAGGCGGTGGTGGCCGAGATCAACGCCGCCGGTGGTAGCGCATTGGCGCTGCCGTGCAACATGCTCGATGGTGCCGCGGTGGAGCAACTCGTCGACTCGACCGTGGCGCGTCTTGGCTGCGTCGACATCCTCGTCAACAACGCCGGCATCGGTTACCTGATGAAGCCCATCGTCGACATGAGCCTCGAGGAGTGGGACACCGTGCTGGGTGTCAATCTGCGCGGCGTATTCGCCGCCACGCAGGCGGTGGCAAAGCGCTTCGCGGCGCAGGCAGCTGCGGGCAGGCACGGCGGGCGCATCATCAACATCGCGAGCCAGGCGGCAAAGAGCGGGTTTCCCCACGCCGCCTCCTACTGCGCTTCAAAACACGGACTGGTGGGCCTGACACGCGTGGCTGCAATCGAACTGGCGCCGCTGGGCGTGACAGTCAACGCGGTCTGCCCCAACCACGTCACAACCGGGCTCGGCGCCTGGCAGAACGAGTACTTCGCCAAGCTGCTTGGCAAGAGCGTTGAACAGTATCTGGCCGACATGCGTGCGCGCATCCCGCTCGGCCGGCCCGGCCTGCCTGGAGACACCGCCGCGGCGGTTGCATTTCTCTGCTCCGAGCAGGCGCAGTACATCACCGGCGAGTCGATGAACGTCTCGGGCGGTGAAGAAATGCACTGACGCCACCTCATGTCTCCCACCCCCGCATGGCAGTGGCCGGGCGGCGCGCGGCTGGCGCTGTCGATCGTGGTCAACGTCGAAGAAGGCTCGGAGTACTCCATCGCCGACGGCGACCCCATCCCCGAACCGGTCGATGAGCTCGGCGTCATGCTGAAGAAGCCGGTTCGCATGCACGGCAACGAAAGCAATTACCGCTACGGCATTGAAGAAGGTGGGCCGCGCGTGTTGGCACTGCTCGATCGCTTCAGCTTCACGGCCACCTGGACCGCGGCCGCACTTTCACTAGAACGTGCGCCAGCGCTCGCGCAAGCCATCGGCAGGCGTATCGGGGAGCGGGGCGACGAGGTGTGCGCCCACGGTTGGCGCTGGGTGCACCAGTTCCGGCTGGCCGAAGCGGACGAACGCGCCTTCATCCGCCGCGCTGCCGACAGCATCAAGGCCAGCACCGGTCTGCGCCCGGTGGGCTGGCTCAGCCGCTACCTGCACACCGAGCACACACGCCGGCTGCTGCAGGAAGAGGGCTTTCTGTATCACATGGACGACTACAGCGCTGACACGCCCTTCTGGGGCCCGGTGCCTGGCTCGACGCGGCCCATGATTATCGTACCCTATGCGCTGGACAGCAACGACATGAAGATGTGGGTGGCACCCGCCTACACGCCGCGCCTGTGGCTTGAGTATGCGATCGACAGCTTTGATGAGTTGCTGGCCGAAGCGCGCCGCGGCCAATCGCCGCCGCGTCTGATGTCGCTTGGCCTGCACTTGCGCATCATTGGCCGGCCCGGGCGCATTGGTGCGCTGGAGCGCTTTTTCGAACATGTGCAGGGCGCCATGCGGGGAAACGGCGATGTGTGGATCACCTCGCGGCGTGCCGTGGCCGAGCACTTTGCCGCTCAAGTGCCCGCTGCCACGCAGGCCTGAGAGCGAGCCCATGACGCCTTCAATCTGCGACACCTGCTCACTGCTGTTCGTGCCAACTAACCGAGCAGAATATTTTGCCAAGGCCGAGGCCAGCGGCACCGTTGCCGAGCCGGTGTTTGTGATGCTGGCCAAGGCCGAAAGCGCCCCCGAGATCGAGATCCTGGCTGCACAACTGCACGGTATTACCTTGATCGCACTGATCGAACGCTCACGCAGCTTGCATGACACGGCCGCAATCGCTGCCGCGCATCTGCAACTTCAGGTCTTCATGCTCGGCGGCGTCGACTTAGCTGGCGAACTCGGCGCGCGCCTTGCGTGGGTGCATCTGCTGCACGCCCGCGGTACGCGGACCTGCGCGGTCGCCGATACCGGCTTGGTAGGCATCGACGTGCCTTGGCTCGACATCGTGAACACCGTCGGCCTGGCCGCCAAAACGCAGCGCATTGCAGCCTTGGGCTTTAGGGCTAAGGCCTGTATCCATCCGCGGCAGCTCGAGACGGTGCACTCAGCGCTAGCACCCACCCCCGGCAAGATTGACGAAGCACGCCGTGTCGTTGCCGCTGCTGGCCCAGCAGGCGTTGATGCAGCAGCCGCGCTGCCGAGCAGCCGCCTCAACGACCAGCCCGTAGCGCTGGCGGCGCAGCGCCTGCTCGCGTGTGCCGGCGGCAGAGCACACGCACTTTCCCACTGAACGAACACCCCTACCG
>Ga0194134_10000074_pt1 | contig 136878 bp, 126 predicted proteins | sample TA2KigOff0mmetaG_FD_148602 | JGI IMG/M metagenome (GOLD analysis project Ga0194134, IMG submission 148602) | Freshwater microbial communities from Lake Tanganyika, Tanzania - TA2015056 Kigoma Offshore 0m | ecosystem: Environmental > Aquatic > Freshwater > Lake | place: Tanzania: Lake...
CATGGTTCCACGACTATCCAGTAGCGCTGCTCGATACCAGGTTGGGACAGTTCCGCGAGATCCCCAAGATGATGCGCGCCGCAGAGGGGAGCCCCCATGGGGGCTCCCCTCTGCCTCCCTCAATAGAGCCAAATCTGCCAGACTAAGTGTTACCCATGTGACCGGATAGAAGTGTTACCTATGTGCCCGGTCGGACACACCGGGAACGATATTGCGGAAGCGAATGATGCGGTTGTTGCCGCCGCACTGGATCGGATTTCTGCTCGCGCTACCGGTAAGCCTGGTGGGCAAGACCCGGATCTCGATGGATGAATTGTGGGTGACGCTGGCGTGGTGGCTGCCTGGCATGCAGAATTTTTGGGAGGACCATACGTTCTCGAAGTTGCTGAATCCGCCGGCATGGGCGGTGACGCCATTGCTGATCGGGGGCCTGTTGCTGGCGGCACTTCGGATGCTGCAGGTGAGGCGATGGGGCTTGCAGGCATTGGTTGGGCTATTTTGCCTTACTGTGATGATGCGAATGGGGATCGATCTGGTGCGCATGCCGCCTGAGAACTTCCCGGAACAATTACTGAGACATTCAGCGCTATTGCCACGGCTGCTTGAAGTGCTTGCAGGCGCGTGGGCTGGAATTTTGTGGAGCGGCGAGGGTGCCGAGAGATTGAAGCGCTGGATGAAGCGGGACGCAGCGTTGGCGGCGTTGCTGTGCGTCGTGTTGGGATTGCTCCTGGTCGTCGCGAAGATGGGCGGGAAGGAAGCGATCTTTATTTATACGCATGGGCTGTACTTGCCGTTGGGGCTTGTGCTGGTAACTGCGGCGTATGCAAACGAAGGGAGCCTAAACAGGGTCTGCTCGCATCCATGGATTGTTCATGGAGGCAACATCTCGATCTATGTGTGGATGACCCATTTCCCCGTCAGTATCTTGTTTTACAGATGCGGGTATCGGGCTGGGATTCCGGGAAGTGAGCTGGGCAAATTGTGGGGGGTGCTACTGACGCTCTTTTTGACGATTGCGCTGGCGAGTTTGTGCGAGAGGGTTATTCGATCCCTAATGTCAACTGGACGGCCGACTCTGGAAAGCCGGGCTCACGCTGCAGGGTAGAGTCCTTGCGGATGTGCTCGATGTCGAGGAAGGAGAAATCTTCCATGAGTGCGCGTGCGATGAGGTAACGACGGTGGCACTGGAAGGGGTCTTCTTCAGCGCACATGAGAGTGGTGTTCTGGCGTTGGGATTGGCGGATGAGATCGCGAAGTGCGGCCTTGAAGGAGCCGGTTTGGCGGAGTTCGGTATTGCGTTCTTTGCGACGGCCGCCGAGATCCTTGCCGGCCCAGACGTAGTCGATTCCAGCGGCGGCAAGAGATTCTGAGAGCTGCTGCTGGTTAAACTGTGGCGAGTAGCGGGAAGACGGGAATGTGCGCACGTCTACGACTTGTGCGATGTTGTGAGCAAGAAGTATTTTCACGAAAGCATCAATGGAATGATTCGAGTGGCCGATGGTGAAGAGCGATTGCATCCCTTAAAGGAAAGAGTAGCGAAAGATGGGCTTGGGGCGTAGCGAGTTTTTGCTGGGGTTGCTGGGGCAGTTGCCTCCCATACCGGACGACAAGGAGAAGCCGAAGCGTTTGCCGGATGGGACGCTGCAGAGCGAGGCGATTCTGAAAGAGGAGCAGAAAAAGATGCTCGAGGACGCGGCGCGGCTGATTCAACTGAGCCAGGAAGTGGAGGCTGAGCTGAAGAAGAACACTCACAACGTGTTGAGCGTTGGGATGCTCAAGAAGTTTGACGAAGTGGAAAAGCTGGCGCGGCGGATGCGCGGACGGCACAACCGCTAGAGCGGCAGGCGCAAGAAGTCGCGGGCGTTGGCGAAGCAGATGTTGCGGACCATTTCGCCGATCAGTTTTTCGTCGTTGGGAAGCATGCCCTTGGCCATGTCGGTGCCGACGAGGTTGCACAGGGTGCGGCGAAAGTACTCGTGGCGGGGGAAACTCATGAAGGAGCGCGAGTCCGTCAGCATGCCGATGAAGCGAGGGAAGAGACCGCAATTGGAGAGGGCGTTCATCTGCCACTCCATGGCTTCTTTCTGATCGAGGAACCACCAGCCGGAGCCGAATTGGATCTTGCCGGCGATCTTGCCGTCCATGAAATTGCCAGCCATGGTGGCGAAGGCGTAGTTCTCGTTGGGGTTGAGATTGTAGAGGACCATGCGCGGGAGCATCTCCTCCTGGTCGAGACGGTCGAGGTAGGCGGCGAGGGCGTCGCCTTGCGGTGCGTCGCCGATCGAATCGAAACCTTTGTCCGCGCCGAGAAGCTTGTAGCCGCGGGTGTTGGCGTTGCGGCGTGCGCCGAGGTGAATCTGTTTGGTCCAGCCCTTTTCGGCGTCAAGACGGCCAAGGAAGAGCATGAGGAAGCTTGAGTAACGGTCGTGTTCTTCGGCCGTCACTTCCCCGCCCTCGCGGGCTTTGTCGAAGATGGCAGCGGCTTCTTCTTCGTCGCAGAAGTTGGCGAAGCAACGGTTGAAGCCGTGGTCGGAGAGGCGGCCGCCGATGGCGTGGAAGGCGTCGTGACGCTGGCGGATCGCGGTGAGGAAGTCGGCGAAGGAGTCGATGCTGACGCCAGAGGTCTCGTAGAGTTTTTCGATCCAGGGGAGGAAGAGCTCGGGGGTTTGAACGCGGAAGGCTCCGTCGGGCCGGAAGGTGGGGAAGACCTTGGCGGGGCAGTCGCTCTTGGCGATGGCTTCGTGGTAGCGGAGATCATCGGCGGGATCGTCGGTGGTGCAGACGGCCTTGACGTTGAACTTTTTGAAGATGCCCCAAACGGTGAGATCGTCGCTGGAGAGCTGGGAGTTGGCCTGGTCCCAAATCTGGCGAGCGTTCGATGGGCTGAGGAGATCGTCGATGTTGAAGTAGCGTTTGAGCTCGAGATGGGTCCAGTGGTAGAGGGGGTTGCGGAGGGTATAAGGAACGGTGGCGGCGAAGGCTTCGCACTTTTCGGCGGGGGAGGCGTCGCCGGTGCAGTGGGATTCTGGGGTGCCGTTGGCGCGCATGGCACGCCATTTGTAATGGTCGCCTTCGAGCCAGATCTCGAAGAGGTCGGCGAAGCGGCGGTTCTCGGCGATGTCCTGAGGCGGGAGATGGTTGTGGTAGTCGAGGATGGGCTCTGCGGCGGCATAGCCATGATAGAGAGCACGGGCCTGCGGGGTTTCGAGGAGGAAATCGTCGTGTATGAATGGCATGAAACGACTATCGTAGCGAAGGATGGGGGCTGGCGTCGGGTTGACACCGTTCTCAGTGAAGGGATATAAAGACTTCAAGTCCTTTTTTCTCAAAGGGCTAGTTTCACTTAAGGGGTAACACATGAATCAGTTTCGCCACAGGAGTATTTATCTCCTCGCAGCGACCTTGCTGATGCTGGCGCTCTTCGTTGCGCCGGTTGCAGCCCAAGTATTATATGGCTCTATCACCGGATTGATCGAAGATCCTTCGGGCAGTGTTGTGCCTGGCGCAAAAGCTGTCGCCACGAACACCGCCACCGGTCAGGTTTATGAAGGCACTTCAAATGCCGACGGTACATTCACCATCCTCAACGTTCTGCCTGGTACGTATGACCTGAAGGTCACCTCGCAGGGCTTCAAGACGGTCTCTCGGACTGGTCTGGCCATCAACGGTAACATCGTCACCCGTACCGACATCCGCCTTGAGGTGGGTTCGTTGGGTGATCAGATTACAGTTGCCGCCGATGCAGTGACACTGCAGACCGACAAAGCGGATACGCACTCTGAAATCAGCAAGGGGCTGGTGAAGGCGATGCCGCTGCCCGGCTTCCGCAACTATCAGTCGCTGATCAACCTGGTGCCTGGTGCAACGCCGGCTGTGTTCCAGAATTCAATCACTGATACTCCGGGCCGCTCATTGAGCACCAACATCAACGGTACGAACCGCAACAACAACGTGACCCGAATTGACGGCGCCGCCTCAGTAAACCTTTGGCTGCCCCACCATGCTGGCTACGTCACCCCCGCCGAAATGGTGGAGAACGTGAACATCACGACGACCGCTGGCGACGCCGAACAGGGCTTCGCAGGTGGCGCCGCTGTGAGCGTGATCACCAAGTCTGGCACCAACGAGTTCCACGGCAGCGCTTTTGAGTTTCATGACAACCAGCGCCTGCGTGCTCGCAACTTCTTCTTCACGCCGACCACGGTGAAGCCGGTTCGTATCTATAACAACTTTGGCGGCACCATTGGTGGCCCGATCGTAAAGAACAAGTTCTTCTTCTTCTATTCGTACGACAACACCAAGCAGCGCGATGCCGCATTCAACCGTTATTCGGTTCCGACGCTGGACATCCGCGGTGGTGACTTCCGCAACACGGGAACCACGATTTTTGACCCGCTCACCTCTCCGGATGTGGCCGCAAATCGTTCTCCGTTCCCTGAAAATCGCATCCCTGCAAACCGCATCGCTACGCAGGCACAGCGCATCCAGGCGTTCTATCCGAACCCGAACATTGCTGGCGTGGCTTTGAACAACTATGCAATCGGCGCGACCCCCCAGTTCAACCGTCGCTATCACGACATCAAGCTGAACTATAACCGCAACTCGAAGCATTCCATGTGGGGACGCTATGGCCAGATGAACGCTCTGGTCGGTGGCCGCGGCATCTTCGGCGACGGCGTTGGCCCGGCTCCGGGTTCTGACCCTGGTCTCGGCGATACGGCGGTTCGCAACATGTCGATGGGACAAACCTACACCATCACCCCCACCTTGCTCTATGACGGCGTTGTTGGCTATCAACGGCAGGACCAAGTGGTGCAGGGTCAAGACTTCGGCAAGGACTTCTCAACGCAGCTTGGCATCCCCGGCATCGGTGGACCCGATCTTCGCCAGCAGGGCTTCCCGAATATCAACATCAATGGCTACAACGGCTTTGGCGTTCCTGGATGGATGCCGCTGAGCCGCATCGAAGAGAACTTCACCATGACGCAGAGCTTGCGGTGGATCAAGGGCAAGCACAATTTTGCGTTTGGCTTTGATGGCGTGTTGTTCCGCATGAACCACTGGCAGCCAGAGCTCGGCAATGGCCCGCGCGGTGGATTCAACTTCAACGGCGGAGCAGCTGGCAATGGCTCGTTTAACAACTTCAACGCCTATGCCGCTTTCTTGCTTGGTGCGCCAGTGCTGATGCAAAAGAGCGTGCAGAACATTCTTGCCACCGCTCGCGAATGGCAGTTTGGCTTCTATGCACAAGACCGCTGGCAGGTAAGCCGCAAGCTGACCGTCAACTTCGGATTGCGCTATGAGAACTACCCGCTGATGGGCCGATCGAATGGCAAGGGTATCGAACGCCTCGATCCTGAAACCAACATCGTCACCCTCGGTGGCCGCGGCAATGTGCCACGCAACAATGGCTTCACGGTGAATCAATTGATGTTTGCTCCCCGGCTCGGTGTCGCCTATCGTCTCGACGAAAACACGGTGATCCGGACCGGCTATGGCATCAACTTCAGCCCGCTGCCCTGGTCGCGTCCGCTTCGCGGATTCTATCCGGTGGTGATCAACAGTGTGTTCCCTGCTCCGAATGACAACACTTCCATTCGGTCGCTGGCGGAAGGCATCCCGCCGCTGACATTGCCGAACATCGATTCGGGTTCCGTTACGCTTCCCCCCTCGGCTGATATGCGCACACCGATCAGTGGCCAAATCACCCGCGGCTATACGCAGAGCTGGAACTTCACCATCGAGCGTAAACTGCCTGGACAGTTCATCACGAGCGTTGCTTATGTTGGCACGCAGAGCGTGCACCTTGCCGCCGACCGCGATATCAATAGCGGCCAGGTGATTGGTGCAGGCAACGCAGGCCGCCCCTACAGCTCGCGCTTTGGCCGCAACATCTCGACGCTGTTGTGGGATGGCCAGTTGAGCTCCCGCTACCATGGCTTCCAGACCTCGATTCGCCGTCAGGCGAAGGGTCTCACGGTTCAGGGTGCTTACACATGGTCGAAGGCGATCAACGCAACGGACGACGAGGGCTGGGCCGGTACGACCTGGAACTGGACTCCGGTTTATGGCCGCAACATCGCGCCCGCTGGTTATGACCGCCGTCACGTGCTGCAGATGGGCTGGGTTTATGACCTGCCCGTCGGTAAGGGCCAGAAGTTCACGACTTCAAAGGCGCTTGACTACGTAGTTGGCGGATGGACGCTCAGCGGCATCACGGCTGCGTTCACCGGTACACCGTTCACGCCTTCCGCTCCTGGCGGCACGCTGAACCTACCCGGCAACGCGCAGACTCCGGATCAGGTGAACCTGACGGTTGGCCGTCCTGAAGGCATTGGCCCCAATGCCACCTTCTACGACACCAGCGCGTTCCGTAACGTGATTCTGAACCCCGGCGAAGTTGGCCGTTTCGGCTCGATGGGCCGCAACAGCTTGCGCAACCCCGGCGTTCTGCGTCACGACCTGACACTCTCGAAGACCTTCGTTATGCGTGAGCGCTTCAGCCTCGCGCTGCGCGGAGAAGCTTACAACTTTACCAACAGCCGTCTGTCGACCGGATTCGCGTCGAACGACGTGACGAACCCGAACTTCTTGCGTGTGCTTGGCGCCTCTGACGAACGTCAGTTCCGCGTTGCACTGCGCTTTGGTTTCTAGTTCGAAGTTGCAGGTTGATGACGAGGGCGGTCCGCTTCGGCGGGCCGCCCTTGTTTTTTGTCAACATAGTTGTATGCAATTGAGCCTGATCTTTGTGCTGGCGGGAGCGATGCTGGCGCAGACGGCGACACAGGCCGAGAAGGCGAACCGGGCCAAGGGAATGATGGCGGCGAATCAGTTCGCCGGGGCAGCAGAATTGTATGGGGAACTGGTGCGGGAGCTACCGGGGAATACGGGGTTGTTGCTAAATCAGGGGATGGCATTGCATTTGTCAGGACAGGATGCGAAGGCGATTGGGCCGCTCGAGGCGGCGCTGAAGGGGAACCCGAATATTCCACCGGCGCTGCTGTTTTTGGGGGCGAGTTATTTGAAGACGGGACAGGCGGGGAAGGCGTTGGGGCCGCTCGAAAAGTTCGTGGCGCTGGAGCCGGCTAATGTCGAGGCGCGGCAGATGATCATCGATGCAGCCAGCCTCTCGGGGCAGCCGGGCCGGGCGGTGGTGCATCTAGAAAAATTGGGGCTTTGGTATGAACTTGGGCGGGCGTATGAGGGGTTGGCTCTCGATACGTTTGCGCAGCTTGAGAAGTTGTTCCCCGAGTCGGGGCCGTTCTTTGCGTTGCTCGGGGATACAAGATCGAAGACGAGCCAGAAGCGCGCAGCGTTTTTCTTTTACCGCAAGGCGCTTGAGAAGTCGCCGGCGATGCGGGGCGTGAGGACAGAAATCGCAAAGATCTATCGAGCCAGCGACCATCCGGAATGGGCGCTGCATGAAGAGGCTGCAGCGGCGAAACTGGCTGCGCCGGATTGCCGGGCCAAGACGACGGAGTGCGAGTTTGCGGCGGGGCGGTATCAGAGCGCGGTGCGGCTATCGAAGATGACTTCGTCGGCGATGAATCTGTATTGGCGGACGCGGGCTTATCGAGAGCTTTCGGCGGAGGCGTTTGGGAAGTTGAAGTCGGGTACGCCTGAGTATTTCCGGTACAAGGCAGAGACGCATCGAGATCAGAATCAGCAGGCGGAGGCCGCCGAGGCTTGGAAGGAGGCACTGCGGGTGGCACCGGGGCATCCGGATTTTTCGCGAGAACTGGCGGGGGCTTATTTGGCGCTGAAGGATTACGGGGCAGCGCAGGAGTTGGCTACTTCGTTGCTGAAAGCAGAAGCCGAGGCAGTGGACCTGAACCAGTTGCAGGGGGATTTGTATCTGGCGCAGCAGTTGCCGGAGAAGGCGCTGCCGTTTCTCGAGAAGGCAGTGAAGTTGGACGGGCGGTATTTGCCGGCGCGAGCTTCTTATGCGCGGGCGCTGCTGGCGGCGGGAAAGGCCAAGGAGGCATTGCCGCATGTGACAGCAGCGTTGCCGCTGGATAGCGATGGGAGCTTGCATATACAGCTCGCGCGAGCGTGCCAGGCGGCGGGGCTTGAGGCGCAAGCCAAGGCAGCGATGAGCAAGTATCAGGAGATCCAGGCGAAGCGTAAGCAGCAGGACTTGATGCTTGAGGATGAATTGCAGATCACGGCACCGAAATGATGTTTGAACTGTTGCTGGTGGTGGCGCAGATCCGGTTTGAAGCGGTGGGGACGGGGCCGGAGTTCGTGTTGGAGCATAGCCCGACAACGGACAAGCACATGATCGAAACGATGCCAGGGGGGCTGGCGGTGTTTGATGCCAATGGCGATGGACGGCCGGATCTGTTTTTCACGAATGGCGCTTCCCTGCCCTCGCTCGCCAATAAGTTTGCGAACCGGCTGTACCGGAATGATGGGAACTGGAAGTTTACGGATGTGACGAAGGAGGCGGGGCTTGAGGGGGCGGGCTACTCGATGGGAGCGGCAGCGGGTGACTTTGACAACGATGGCGATGTGGATCTGTTTGTGGCCGGGTTGCGATCGAATCATCTGTACCGCAATGACGGGAAGGGGAAGTTTGAGGAGATCACGGCGGGGTCGGGGATTCTCTCGAATGAGTGGAGTGTGGCGGCGGGATGGTTTGACTATGACGGGGATGGGTTGCTTGATTTGCTGGTGACGAATTATGGGGCGATTGATTTAGCGAAGCCGAGGTTTTGCGGGGATGCTGCGAAGCAATTGCGGGTGTATTGCCATCCTCGCTACTATGACCCACGGCCGAACCAGTTGTATCGGAATCTGGGTGGCGGGAAGTTTGCCGATGTGAGTCTGGCGTCGGGAGTGGCGGCGGTGAAAGGGCGAGGGATGTCGATTGCGTTTGGGGATGCAGACGGAGATGGGAAGATCGATGCGTTTGTGACGAATGACGGGTTGCCGAATTTTCTGTTTCGCAATCTGGGTAAGGGGAAGTTTGAAGAGGTGGGGTTGTTGTCGGGTGTGGCGTTGCTCGATAACGGCAAGCCGGTGGCGAGCATGGGAACTGACTTTCGCGACTATGACAATGACGGGCGGCCAGACGTGGTGGTGACGGCGCTGAATGGGGAGACGTTCCCGCTGTTTCGCAATGCGGGGGGTGGGCAGTTTGTGGATCAGACTTCGCGGTCGCAGTTAGGACGATTGTCGAACCGGTATGCGGGTTGGGGTGTGGGATTGGTGGACTTCGATAACGACGGGTGGAAGGATCTCTTCACGGCGAATGCGCATGTGAACGATGTGGTGGAGAAGGTTGAGGCGGCGACTTACAAGCAGGCGAATGCGGTGTTTCGGAATGCGCAAGGCAAGTTTGAAGAGGTGGATGCGGGGCTGCGTGGGAGCGTCAAGGCGCATCGGGGGGCGGCATTTGCGGATCTGGATGGGGACGGGCGTGTGGACGCAGTGGTGACGTCGCTGGGGGACAAGGTTGAGATGTGGCGCAATGTGAGCGATGGAGGTGGGAAGTTCCTGACGGTGAAGTTGCGGGGAACGCGATCGAACCGGGATGGGATTGGGGCCGTCGTGCAGGTGGCGGGGCAAACGAACGCGATGACATCGAGTGTGAGCTATGCGTCGTCGGTGGTGGGGCCTGTGCATTTTGGGCTGGGCGCAGCTGAGGTTGTTGAGACGATGGAAGTGCTGTGGCCCTCTGGAAGGCGGCAGACATTGAAGAATGTGAAGACAAATCAGACGATTGAGGTTGTGGAACCGTAGGTTTGATTCAATAGGAAGATCACAATGAGTGTTCATCCTGCAGCTGGTACTCCTCCCACTGAAATTGCCGATCTCGTGAAGCTGGAAGCGGCTTATTATGGCCAGCATCCGGATCCGTCGAACCCGGCGCAAAGAGTGTCGTTTGGAACCTCGGGGCATCGCGGCAGTTCGCTGCATACGACGTTCAACGAGGATCACATTCTGGCTACGACGCAAGCCATTGTGAGGTACCGGGCGATGCAGGGCACCTCTGGGCCGCTGTATCTGGGGATCGATTCGCATGCGCTGTCGCTGCCGGCATACCGGAGTGCGCTTGAGGTGTTGGCGGCGAATGGGGTTAAGGTGCGGATCGGTGCGCAAGGTGAATATACGCCGACGCCGGTGATCTCTCATGCGATTTTGAGCTACAACGCAGGACGCAGCAGCGGCCTGGCGGACGGGATTGTGATTACGCCTTCGCATAATCCGCCAGAGGATGGCGGCTTCAAGTACAACCCGCCGAGCGGTGGGCCTGCGGGGAGCGAGGCGACAACGTGGATCCAAAATGAGGCGAATGGATTGCTTGCGGCGCGGCTCGATGGCGTGAAGCGGATGCCGTACGAGCAGGCGCTGGTGGCGCCATCGGTGCAGGTGATGGATTTCGCCGCGCAGTACATCGAAGAGCTGGGGTCGGTGATTGATTTCGATGCCATTCGCGAGAGCGGCGTGACGATGGGCGTGGATCCGCTGGGTGGCGCAGGGGTTTACTACTGGGCGCGCATTGCGGAGCGGTACCGGTTGAACCTGAAGGTAGTGAATGAGAAGGTGGACAAGACGTTCTCGTTCATGACGCTCGATTGGGATGGGAAGATCCGCATGGACCCTTCGTCGGGTTACACGATGCAGGGGCTGATTGGACTCAAGGATCAATTCGATGTGGCGTTTGCTTGCGATACGGATCATGACCGGCACGGGATTGTGACGAAGTCGGTTGGGCTGTTGCCTGCGAATCACTACCTGTCGACCTGTATTTTTTATCTGTTCACCAACCGGCCCGAGTGGGGAGCGGGAACGCAGATCGGCAAGACGATCGTGAGCTCGTCGATGATTGACCGGGTAGCGGCGAAGCTGGGGCGGAAGGTGTACGAGGTGCCGGTGGGCTTCAAGTGGTTTGTGGATGGGTTGATTGACGGAACGCTTGGTTTTGTTGGGGAAGAAAGCGCGGGGGCGACGTTCCTGAGGCGGGATGGCAAGGTTTGGACGACGGACAAGGACGGGATTGCGGCGGCATTGCTGGCAGCAGAGATGACAGCGAAGATGGGCAAGGACCCGGGTATGATTTACGCCGAGTTGACCGAGGAGTTGGGCAACCCGAGCTATGCGCGAATCGATGCGCCGGCGGACGCGAGGCAGAAGAAGATCCTGGCGAATTTGAAGCCCACGGATATCTCGGCAACGACGCTGGCTGGGGGGAAGATCGAACAGATCCTGACCGCGGCACCGGGCAATGGGCAATCGATTGGTGGGCTGAAGCTGGTGACTGAGGCGGGGTGGTGCGCAGCGCGGCCGTCTGGCACCGAGGAAGTTTACAAGATCTACGCGGAAAGCTACGAGGGGGATGTGCATCTTGAGCAGATACAGCTTGACGCGCAGAACATCATCGCGGAGGCCTTTGCGAAATGAGCACGCTGTTGTTGCATTCCGTGAGCTATGCGGGCTTCTGGGGGCAGCCAGCATTAACGATGGAGCAGTTTGTCGATAAAGCCGCCGAGCTTGGTTTTGGCGGGGTGATGCTGGCCGCCAAAAGGCCGCATGCATCGGTGCTTGATCTCAACAAGGCGGCGCGGACGCGGTTGCGGACGAGGCTTGAGAAAAGAGGCTTGAAGGACCTGTGTCTGGCCGGGTATTGCAATCTGACGGCAGATCTCGAGCATGGGGATGTGCCGACGCTCGAGATTCAGACGGCGTATCTGATTTCACTGGCGCAGTTGGCGGTGGATCTGGGTGGTTCGGTGGTGCGTGTGTTTACCGGCTATGAGAATGCAGCGCATGATTACACGAAGCAGATGCGCATGGTGGCGCGCGGACTCAAGGAGGCATCGAAGAGGGCGGCCGATCTGGGGGTGACGCTCGCGGTGCAGAATCATCATGACCTGGGTTGTGGGTATGAATCGCTGCATGATTTGTTGCGACAGGTGGATGAACCGAATTGCCGGGCTGGGTTTGATGCGTGGGCTCCGGCGCTGCATGGTGCCGATCTAACGCAGGCGGCGGTGTTGATGGCGCCGTTGACGGTGCATACGACGGTGGCTGATTATGTCAAGCGGCCACGGTATCGCTATGAACCGGGGCTGGTGAACTATCGCGAAGAAATGCCGATGGTGCAAGCGGTGCCGATGGGGGAAGGGTTTATCGCTTATGGGTTGTTTTTTGCGGCGCTGCGCTAAGGCGGCTTTACCGGGACGGTGGCGTATGAGATGTGTTCGCCGCTGATCGATGGCAGCGACATGACGACGCTCGACCGTTATGCGCGGCACTTTCTTGAGTACATGGGTACCATGGAGAATTGAAGCTCTCATTTTCCGCACGTCAATTATTTTTCGCACGCCTGTTGTTTGATCTGGGGTTGTGTACCTGGCAGATCCTGCTGGTGAAGGCGGCTGAGCGAGCGCCGGACACTCCGTTTTATGCCAACCCGATGGTGATTTTGGCCATCACGAATCCAGCGGTGACGTTGCTATCGACGACGATCTTTTCCGATGCAACGCTGGCGAGAGAGTGGATCTGGGTGCCGTTATATCTGGTTGTGGATGCAGCGATCTGGGGCGGGTTGTGGATCATCATTCACTGGCTGAGACAGCCAACGAATTATAAATAGAGCCATGGATCGGCGATTGTTTTTGCAGGCGGGAGCGGCGTTGGGGCTGGCGGCTTCGCGGCCGCTCTCGGCCGAGGTGAAGGTGCATCTGAATAAGCCGACGCTGTTCGTGAATGGGCAGCCGACGATGGCGAGTTTTTACGCGTTGACGGATTGTATTGGGGGGAGATTCAGCTTCGACGAGCAGCCGCAGCAATCGATCCGCCAGTTTGCGGCGATTGGCTTCAAGCTGTATCAGCTGGATTTGTTTTTGGAGGATTGCCTGCCGAAGCCGGGTGTGCTCGACATTACTCTGGCGCGGCGGCAGATTCGTGGGGTGCTTGAGGCGTGCCCGGATGCGGGGGTAGTGTTGCGGTGGCACTTGAATGCGCCGGCGTGGTGGATAGAACAGAATCCAGACGAGCTGACGCGCTACGCGAATGGGGAAGCGGAAGTGCCGGATCGGAAGTTGCCTGTGCGGTACATGCAGGACGATCTGCGAAGGACACCGCGGGCGAGCATTGCTTCAAAGGCCTAGCTTGAGTTTGCGTCGAAACATACGGTGGATCTGTTGCGGCAACTTGCCAAGACGCCAGAGGGCAATGCGCTGATTGGCGTGCATGTGGCGAATGGGGTTTACGGTGAGTGGCACTATTGGGGCTTCATGCGAAACGAGCCGGATGTGGCGAAGCCGATGCAGGAGCACTTTGCCGCCTGGCGGCGGAAGAAGGGCAAGACGGCGGTGGGAGTGCCGGGCCTTGAGGAGCGTAAGGCGCAAGATCAGGGGATTTTTCGTGACCCGGTGAAGCGAGAGGTTGTGATCGATTACTACCGTTGCCAGCAGGAGCTGGTAGCCGAGCGGATTGAATACTTCTGTGCGCTGGTGAAGAAGAGCTGGCCGCGGCCGATTGTGACGGGGACGTTTTATGGGTATTTCTTCAGCGTGTTTGACCGCCATGCGACGGGTGGGCACTTGTGTCTCGATCGCATTTTGGCATCGCCGCACATCGACTATCTGAGCGCTCCGCAAGCCTACGGGCCACAGTATCGCGACCCGGGTTCGTGCGGGATTACGCGGGCGCTGGTGGAGTCGATCCGGCTGAACGGGAAGCTGTTTCTCGATGAGATGGATCAGACGCCCTCGTGGAAGTGGCGCAACGATGTGGACCAGGCGTTTGAGTTGATGAACTTGCCGCTTGATGTGGCTTTGATCCGCAGGAATATCCTTGAGGGATTCACGCGAGGGGCCGGGCATTGGTATTACGACTTTGGGCCCGCGAACAATAGTGGCTGGTGGGCCGACAAGAGGCTGATGGCGGAGATTGACCGGTTGCACAAAGTGCTGCGGGTTTACGACAAGCGGCGTTATGAACCGGCGGGCGATGTGTTGGCCGTGTTCGACACGGAAGTGTTTTTTTACACGGGATCGGTGCAAGGAACTGACCCGCTGACGGATCCTCTGGCAGTGAACCGGACGATCACAACGCTTTATCAGGCGGGGGCGGCGATTGAGACGGTGCATTTGATGGATCTTGAAAAGGTGGATTTGAGCCGGTTCAAGGCAGTGCTGTTTGCGAATACGTGGAAGCTGACAGCTTTGAAACGAGAGTGGATTCGGACGAAGGTGATGGATGGGAAGCGATTGGTGATCTTTCAGGGAATGCCGGGGCGATTTGATGGATCGCGATTCTCGATTGAGTTTGAGGATGAAGTGAAGCAGGCGAAGAGTGTGAAGTTCTTCGCCGAGCCACCGGTGAAGTGGCGGGAAGTGCTGGAGGGGAGTGGGGTGCACTTCTACACGCAGGCTGGAGATGTGGTGCATGCGGGGGCGGGGCTGGTGTCGATCCACACGAACAAAGGCGGATCGCGAACGATCCGCCTTCGTGGTGGGAAGCAGGTTGAGATCAGCCTGGCACCGATTGATTCGGTGCTGCTCGACGGGGAAACCGGCGAGCGGCTGGTCTAGAATTCGTAGCGCAGCGCGAACTGCATCACACGAGCATCGGCAGCAGCCGTGAACTGCCCGAAGTTGGCGGGCTGTGTCAGGTTGAGCGTGATCGTGGTGAAGTTGACGTTGTTGAAGGCGTTGAATGCCTCAGCGCGGAACTGCAGCGTGTGACCTTCGAACGGCATCTTGAAGCGCTTGCCGAGGGAGAGGTCGAAATTGGTGGTGCCAGCGGCGCGGACGATGCCGCGTTCGCCGACAGTGCCGGGATACTGACCGATGTAGGAACTGATGACACCGGTGTTCTGGAAGATGGAGGGGTTGCCGTTCTGGTTGAAGGTGACGCCCTGAACCGGTTGCGGCACGCCCGGCTTGCGAATGGCAAGCGCGGAGTTGAGGTAGTTGGTGGGATAGACACCGCCATTGGTGATGTCTTGAGGTAGGCCTGAGCGGAAGCGGCCCAGCATGGAGATCTGCCAGCCGACGACGACCTGGTCGACCCAAGGGTTAGAAGAGTTGATGAACTTTTTGCCTTTGCCGAAGGGCAGTTCGACGACCGTGTTCATGGTGGCGTTGTGACGAATGTCGAAGGCAGAAACGCCGTAGGAACCGCGGGGGTTGAAGGCGTCCTGAATGATGCTGCCGCCTGCGCCGTCGGTGGTGGAACCGATGGCGGATTCGTTGCCGGAAGCAATGTCGAAGGCCTTGCTGAGCGTGTAATTGAAGTCGAAACCCCAACCTTTCTCAAGCGGGCGACGGATGACGAGATTGCCAGAGTGGTAGCTGGCGTTGGAGGCGTTGGTCCAGACGGTCATACCAGCGGCCTGGTTGGCGAAGAAGGTATTGCAACCCGTCACCGAGATGCAGCGGCCATTGGCGCGGCGAACGCGATCCATATCGTTGAGGGCATCGAGGTCGCTGCCGGCGTAGGTGCCGTAGACGGTGTTAAAGTAGTTCGCCGTAGCGCTGCCGGTGAAGCTGAGGTTGGCTGCGCCAGGGAACATGTTTTCAAAGAAGGGGATCTGACCGACGAGGCTCGGGTTCGTGCGGACTTGAGCCGGGGTAATGCCCTTGAGGAAAAAATCATAGAGCTGACCGCTGGCTTCGGTCCAGGTCTGGCCGGAGCGGGGATCCTTGAAGTTGGTGAGAGGCTGCGAGTAGTCCTGACGCAGGAGGCCCTTGCGCGAGAGACGACCGACATAGCCGACTTCGACGACGAGGTTCTTCGGAAGAGGACGCGTGTAGGACATGTTGAGCGGGATCGAGTAAGGCGCGACCAGCGTGGGGTTGACACCGGAGAAGCTGGTGAAACCACCGACGATGGTGGGCGGAGTGAAGGGCATACCGCCCGAGGGGGCAGGGGGCAGGGCTGGGAGATTCGAGCCGTTGTATCGGGTGGAGGTGGAGAAGTTGGTGTTGGCCAACTGCGTTACCTGCGTGGCGAGGCCGGGGGAACCAGAGTTGGCGAAGGTCACCGCCATCTGGTTGCCGTAGCGATCGTAGAGGATGCCAGCGCCGGCGCGAAGAACGCTACCCTTGCCGAGGATCTTGGTCACGATGTTGTCACCCTCGGGTGCCCAGGCGATGGAGGCGCGGGGAGCGAAGTTATTCAAGTCGCGCTTGTAGTAGCCGGGGCCGTTGTTGAGAGGGCCGGAAAGGCCGTAGGTGAGCAATGCGAGAGGATTGGCGAAGCTGGGGATACCAGCCGCTTGACCACCGGCGCGATTGGCGAAGTACTGATCGAGAGGTTGCGTGGGGTTGACCTGCACGCCGTTCTTCTCGTAAGGGTTGGTGTAGATGCCGTAGCGGAGACCGTAGGTGACGGTGAAGCTGCGGGTGATCTTGAAGGTGTCCTGGGCGTAGAACTCATATTCGTTCGAGCCGAAGACGCGCGGGATGGGCTGGCCGAAGGGGATTGCCTTGCCATCGCGGCCGAAGTTGTAGGTGGCGCTGTACTGATTGATGATGCCGAACAGGGGGCCCATCGCATTCTGCACGGGAGTCGCTTCGGTGAGGCGGAGCGAGTTGTCGCCGTAGAGGGGACGGATGAAGGCGTTGATCGAATCGGTGATGTCCGCGCCAAGGCCAGCGAGCGTATTGCGGCTGAAACTGTAGCTGGGGAACGAGGTGGCGAAGCTGGCGCGGTCGTTTGTATTCAAGCGCATGTTGACGCCGAATTGGACGGTGTGACGGCCTTTGGTCCAGGTGGCGTCGTCGACGAAGTTGTGGACCGGAGCGATGCGATTGAGAGCACGGGGGAAGCTGGTTTCGGGATTTGCGAAGTAGAACGCGAGGCTGGGCCCGGGTGCGCCCGTGGTGACGTTCTTCAAGCGCGTGTAGCCGTAGTTGAAGGTGTTGACGAGGGTTGGCGTCAGCACAGTGGTGTAGCGCGAAGAGAAGCCCTTCGATTGATCGACACGCTGCGCCTGGGACGGAAGGCCCGGGAACTGCGCGAGGACATCGTCTTCTGAGTTGTCAGCGAGCGTGCCGCGCAAGCTGAGCGTATGCTTGCCCGCTTTGTCGATATTGAAATCGTTCTTGAGAACGTAGGTGCGGTAGTTGAGCTTCTTCGGAGCGTTGAATCGGAGGATCGAGAAGTTGAGGCCACGGTCTGCCGATGAGGCGGGGTCGTTGCCCGTGGGGTACTTCCTAAAGAGGTCGAGCATGGTTTGGTTGATCCCGATGCCGAGAGGGTCGATCTGGCGGATCTGCGCGGGATTGAGCTGGCCGATCTGGCCGTTGCTCATGCGGAACTGTACGATGCCCTGCTTGTAGGTTTCTGAAGGGACGATGCGATTGACACCCACGGCGGTGGCGTCGCGGCGGTCTTCCCAATTGCCGAAGAAGAAGATACGGTCTTTGATGATGCGGCCGCCGAGAGAAGCGCCGTACTGGTTGCGGATGAGGTTTTCGCGGGCAATACCGGCGCGGTTGGAGAACCAATTGTTGGCGGCAGTCTTTACGTTGCGATGGAACTCATAGAGCGAACCATGGAACTGGTTGGAGCCGGACTTGGTGACCAGCGAGACCTGCCCGCCGGAGGAGCGGCCCTGGTCGGCACCGACGCCAGCGACCGTGGTGCGGAATTCCTGCACGGAATCGAGAGGCACCGGCAGAACCGAGCTAAAGCCAGAGGTAGCACCCTGAGGATCGTTGACGTCGACGCCGTCGAGCGTGACGTTGTTTTGATCGCGCTTGGCACCGGCTACTTCACCCGTAGGGGTGACGCCGGGCTGGAGGCTCAACAGATCGACGACGTTGCGCGTGAGGAGCGGCAACTGGCGGATCTGGAGCTCGGTGAAGGGGTTGCCCACAGAAGCGTTCTGGGTGTTGACGGTTGGAGTTTCCGCAACGACGTTGATTGATTCTGATACCTGGCCAAGTTCGAGTTTGAGGTCGAGCGTGGCCGGAGTGTTGATCTGGAGGCGAACCTGCTGGATTGAGGATTTGAAGCCGGGTTTGGTGACTTCCACCTTGTAAGTGCCGGGGGGCACTTGCGGGAAGCTGTAAGAACCCGTTGCCGTTGAGATGCCACGGCGTGAGGTGGAAGTTTCCTGGTTGGTGATGGCGACGATGGCATCGCCAATTGCGGCACCTTGCTGGTCGGACACGGTGCCCTGGAGAGAGCTGGCTTGAGCAAATAGCGCAATGCTACTTGCCAATAGTAGAGTAAGGACAAGTCTGGTCACTAGACATTACCCCTGAATGTTTATTTGTTGGTTTGTCGAACGACTGATTCGATGGCCCCGACGGAGGGGTAAAAGCCTACAGTGTGTGGATCGCGATTAGGCGATCAAGTCGTGTAGAACGTTGCCGCTGACATCGGTGAGACGGAAGTCCCGGCCGCTGTAACGGTAGGTGAGTTTGGTGTGATCGATGCCCATGAGATACAAGATGGTTGCGTGGATATCGTGGACATGGACTGGTTTTTCGACGGCCTTGAAACCAAAGTCGTCGGTAGCTCCGTAGATTTTGCCGCCCTTGACGGCGCCTCCGGAGAGCCACATCGTAAAGCCAAATGGATTGTGATCACGGCCACGCTTGACGTTGCCGCCACCACCGCCCACCTCACGCACGGGAGTGCGGCCGAACTCGGAGCCGCAAACGACGAGCGTGTCTTTCCAAAGGCCGCGGCCTTTGAGATCTTTGATCACGGCTGCGAAGGCCTGATCAGAATTCTTGGCATTGACCTTGTGGGCGTAGATGTCGCCATGGGCATCCCATGGATCGCCCTTGGCGTAATAAACCTGGGTCATGCGAACGCCCTTTTCGGCGAGACGAACGGCGGTGAGACAGCCGCGCGCGGTCGAGCCTTGGCCATAGAGTTTTTGGGTCGCTTCTGATTCTTTGCGAATGTCGAAGACTTCAGGAGCTTCGGTCTGCATGCGATAGGCGACTTCCATCGACTTAAGGACCGCTTCGACCTGGGCGTCGGAGCCTTCGCGCTGGCGCTTGAGATCTTCCATCTTCGAGAGGAGGTCGATTTCGCGGCGCTGCTCGGGAAGTTCGAACTTGGGGTTGTTGACGAAGGAGATCAGCTTCTTGGGATCGAAGGCTTTTTCAACGACGACCTTCTTTTCGACCGGCTTGCCGTCCTTATCCTTTTCCGGCATCTCCGTCGGCATCTCTTCGGGCGGAGCATTCGGGTTCGTTTGGATTTTGTCCGAAATGAAAGTGCCCTGATTGATGGCGGGGAGGAATCCGTTGGACCAGAGAGGGGGGCCGACGGTGGTGGGAACATCGGGGCAAAGCACGACGTAGCCAGGGAGATTTTGATTGTCAGTGCCGAGGCCGTAGGTGAGCCAGGCGCCGAGCGAGGGGCGGCCCGCCTGGTTCGCGCCCGTGTTCATCATCAGGCAGCTGGGTTCGTGATTGGGGATCTCGGTATGAACAGATCGAACCCAACAGATGTCGTCGGCCACTTCTCCGAGGTGCGGCCAAAGCTCGCTGATGTCCATGCCGGATTGGCCGTACTTCTTAAAGGTGAAGGGAGACTTCATGAGAGCGCCGGTTTTGCGCTCGGTCTTGATCTCACCGCCTGGAATCGGCTGACCATCGTACTTGTCGAGGGCGGGCTTGGGATCGAAGCTATCGATCGTCGAAAGGCCGCCATTCATGAAGAGGAAGATGATGCGTTTGACGCGCTGGGGATGGTCGAGCTTGTAGCCAACGGAGCCATCGGGAGTGGCCAAGGCACCGGCAGCGGACAGTGACTGATTGACCATGCCCGCAAAGGCCATCATGCCGAAGCCGTTGCCAATGCGGCGGAGAGCTTCGCGCCGTGTTTTAGGGTTGGATGACTTGTGGGATGACATGGTGTTGGCCTCTTAGTTGATGAACAGGAACTCGCTCGAGCTGAGCAGGACTTTGGCGTAGCGGCCCCAAATGGTGGGCTCGTAGACGATTGGCTTTTCGACTGGACCACCGCGACCACCCATGCCGCCAAACATACCCATGCCGAACGGGAAGTCCGGGGGAGGAGCGGCGGCTGCCGCAACTTCGGGCATTTCGGCAGGCTTTGCGTCTACGGCTGTGGGGGCTTCGCCGCCTTTGGGCATGTCGGCTTTCGGCATGTCAGCTTTTGAGACCTCAGCGGGCGGACCGCCACGGCCTCGGCGCATGCCTTCTGGAGGAGCTTCTTTTTCTTTCTTCTTGCGCTCTTCGTAGGTGAGCATCGGCTCGGACTTGATGTACTCCAAGCCAAGTTTGATTTCTTCTTCGCTGGCGTCGCGGCCGTAGATCAACTGGAACAGCTTGCGAACGCGGGCGCGATTACCGGCCTCGGGCATGACGCGCTTGGCAAGTTCTTCGGCCTCGATCTGCATGAAGTCGCTGTTCAGAAGGAAGAGGCGCTGCAGCGGAACAGTGGTGGTGAAACGCTTCTCGGCGCTGATCGACGGGCTGGGGAAGTCGAAGAGTTGAAGATACTCATCGAGCTTGTAGCGGCTCACTCTGCCGTAAACGGTGCGGCGGAGGAAGCTGGGCTTGAGCTCAGCCGAAGGGCCGCCAAGGCTCGGGTCGAGATTGCCGGAGACGAACATGACTGCGTCGCGAAGCTGTTCGGCGTCGAGGCGCTTCTTTTCAAATCGCCAGTAGGAACGGTTGGCCCCGTCTTTCGCAAAGTTGTTAGTGTCGTTCTCGCTCGAGAGCTGATAGACCGAACTGAGCATGATCTCGCGGTGCAGCTTCTTGACGGATTGGCCGTTGGCGACAAAGCTGGCTGCGAGGTATTCGAGCAGTTCGGGGTTGGTGGGACGCTCGCCGGTGATGCCGAAATTGCTTGGCGTGTCGACGATGCCGGAGCCGAAGTGCCCCTTCCAGATGCGATTGACGAATACGCGAGTGTTGAGAGGTTGCTTGAGAATCTTTTCGGCGAGCTCCAGGCGGCCACTACCGGTCTTGAGAGGCTCGGGTTCGTTGGGAGAAAGAACGCTCAGGAAGTGGCGCTGCACGGGATCCCCAAGAGTCATGGGGTCGCCGCGAAGGGCCAGTGGCAGCTCGGAGATCTCGGCGAGAGGCTTGTCCTTGATGCCGTGGAGGTAGGGATACTTGGGTTCGATCTTCTTACGGGCGTCTTCGATGTCTTTGCGAATAGCAGCCATCTGCGTTTGCGCCTCGGAGCCGACACGGCTTTCAAGGCCCCAGCCACGGAAGGAAAGAATGCCAGGCTTCATGTTGCGGAAACCCATTTCGAACATCACGTTGGGGTCTTCAGCGTCGGTGAGTTCGCGAACGAAGATTTCGGTATAGAGGTTGTTTTGATCTTCGGGAAGATTCTTGAGCTGAAGGCCGCAACCGGGGCAGAAGTCGTCGTTGGTGACGAAGTCAGAAGGCTTGTTGGTGCGCTTCTTCGGCTTGGTGCCTTCGAGGGCCTTATCTGCAATGACCTTGTTTTCGGCATCCATCTCGTTGCGTGCGAGCATGACCGCAACAACGTCTTCCTGAAATTTGTCGGCGAGCTTCTTGGCCTCTTGCGCGTTGGCACCAGGCTTCTTCATCATGGCTTGCCAGGCGTCCTTGTTCGCGTACTTCTTGGTGGGCTTGGCCATGTACTTGATCCAGCGATCGAGGAGTTCGAAATCGAGCTTGCGGGACTCGACGACGTTGGCTATTTCCTTCTTGCCGGAGCCTGAGACTTCAAAGACACCCTGCAGGTAATTGGAGGTACCGAAGACAAGAGATTGAGCGAGGGATTTCGAGAAGTTGCCCTGCATCTCGCCGAGCATTCTTTGCTTCAGGTCGATCTGGTCTTCCTGCTTCTTGAATTCGTCGAGGACGCTCTTGGGAGCGAGCGGGTATTCCTCATAGGTGACGTTGGAGAAGATGCCGGCGAGAGCGTAGTAGTCGGTTTGGGGAATCGGATCGTACTTGTGATCGTGGCAGCGGGCACAGGCCACAGTGAGACCAAGGAAGCCGCGCGTGATGACGTCGACGCGATCGTGACGCTCGTCGGCGCGGGTGACTTCTGTGGAGCCGTTGTCGTAATACCAGGGGCCAAGGCCGATGAAGCCAGTGCCAGCAAGCGTCTTGTGGCGGATCTTGGGATCGAGCAGATCGCCGGCGAGTTGACTCTTGACGAACAGGTCGTAAGGCATGTCGTCGTTGAAGGCCTGGATCACCCAGTCGCGATAAACGTAGGCGTTGGGGTAGGGATTGTAGCCGCGGCGCATTGGATCGAGGCTGCGGTAGTCGTCCTCACCATAGCGGGCAACATCGAGCCAGACGCGGCCCCAGCGCTCACCATAATGAGGCGACGCGAGAAGCTTGTCGATAATCTTGGCGTAGGCATCGGGCGAGGTGTCTTTGAGGAAGGCCTGGATCTCGTCGTAGGAAGGCGGCAAGCCTGTCAGATCCATGTAGGCGCGACGGATGAGGTCGGTGCGGGTGGCGAAGCGGACGGGCTTGAGGTTGTCTTTTTCGAGCTTCGAGAGCACGAAGCGATCAATATTGGTGCGGCCCCATTTGGCGTCATTGACGGAGGGGAGGCTGGGCTGCTTCAAAGGAAGCATCGACCAGAATTTCTTCTGCTCGGGGAAGATGACGAACTTGCCGTTGACCTTGGAAACGGTGGGGATCGCCTTGGGCCAAACGGCGCCGGCTTTCACCCAGGAAGTGAGTGCTTCGATCTCGGCGCCTTTGAGCTTGTTGCCGAGAGGCATGCGGAACTTGGGATCGGCATCGGTGTGGCGAATAGCGAGGACGAGGGCGCTCTTTTCGGGATCACCTGCGGTAACCGCCGCGCCGCGCTTGGCACCACCCTTGAGCATTGCTTCGGCGCTATCGAGCCGCAGGCCACCCATGGCCGTATTGGTGTGGCAACTGTAGCAGTTGTTCACCAGGATCGGACGGATTTTGTTCTCGAAGAATTCCGGAGTATTGGGAGCCTGCGCTGAAAGGCAGAACGGCACCCACAACAATAGAGACAGCTTGCCAAGAGTCATTCGAAACCGACTTCTTTCGTTTCCCAGATTTGATCTTTATTGTATCTTTGCGGAAAGTAGCGCGACAGGGCTAAACAGGAAGACAAACGGGATAAAGAGAGAGGCGACTGGGCTCAAGCCAACGATGCAGGACGTGCTGCATCTTATGTATATCGACTTGGTGGGGAATTGTCAATCTTTGAAGGGGACGGTATACTCACTTTTCGGCCCAGCTTGCCTCTTTTTGCTCCTTGTCGTGAAGCCTATTGAAATTCTTTTACTGTGAGGGATGGAATGCGTTTGCGATTGATGATTGTTCTTGTTGCGCTGGTGCTGGGCGCGAAAGAGAAACCGAAGGCAGTCAAGACCCCGGTGTGGCCGCCCAAGGCCGGGATCAAAACACCTGGAATTCAGGTACCTTTCGCAAACTTAAAGGCTGAAGCGGAATTGGCGATTGGCGGAACTCCGACGGGGATGCTGGCCGATGGCATGACGTTGCTGGTTCCCGTGAAAGAAACGGGGTCTGTGACCCGATTTGCCAGCCGCGACAACAAGGCGCAGGATGCCTGGAAGACTGTGAAGGAGCCGTGCGGCGGAATCGTGAAGGCATTCGATTCGATCTGGGTGCCGGATTGCAAGAAGGCAGGCGTGGCGCGGCTGGCTGCGAAGGAAGGAAAACTGAGCGCGAAGGCAGAGGTGGGCGTGAGCGAAGCTCGCGTGGCGCTTGCAGCGAATGGCGATAGCGTTTGGGTGTTGAGCGACTCCAAGGGGACGCTTAGCCGCTTGGATCCAGAAGGCAATCACATCGTGAGTGAGTTGCGCATTGGGCCGGGTTGCACCTCGATCTTGTCGGAGCAGGATGCGCTTTGGCTGACCTGCGCGACAGAGAACAAGCTTGTAAAGGTGGACCCCAAGACGAACGTGGTTGAGAAACGGATCGAGGCGGCGCTTGAGCCTGTGGCGGCTGTGTTTGGGGAAGCGCACTTGTGGGTTTTGGGAAGCAAGGAAGGCAAGGTGTCGAAGATCGACCCGAAAACGATGAAGGTCGTCGCGACAATTGAAACCGGCGTGACAGATGGGAAGGGCACGATTGCTTTTGGAAATGGGTTCGTTTGGGTAAGCCAGGTTGGCTATCCACTGACGAAGATCGACGCCAAGACCGATAAAGTGATGCAGCAGTTTGCGGGCGATGGCGGGGGTACGATCTGGTTCAATGCGGGATCGGTGTGGATTGCCGATGGCGCCAAGAAGACACTGGCACGCTATGACCCGAAGCGGATCGCGCTGACGTTGCCGGATTAGACCTTCAGGAAGAGTTGGCGGCGGTACATCCAGTAAAGAAGCCACCACTCGAGGGCAAGGATCACCGGGCCGATGGCGAAGGTTGGGCCGAGGTGGATGCGCAAGGAATCCGCGATGGGATCTTCGAGGACGTGGGCGATCCAGTAGGCGACCATTGAGTTCATCCCAATGACGAGCAAGGGGAAAACCCAGCGTGTCCACTGACGGATCTCAAGGATGTAGCGGAACGTGGCGAGGAAGGCAAAGCAGATGCCGCCACTGAAGAGAGTCCAGGCCGGCGTCCAGATGCGTTTCACGATCGGATTGATGCCGGTGAAATGCAGGACAAGCCCTGCGGCGATGAGTGCGCCGGCAAGCTCGTAATACTTGCGAAGGCTGGCTTGGCTTCTGAGCATCTGGCCAGCGAGTAGACCCAGGATCATCGTGCCGAGAGTAGGGATGAAGCTGAGCGTGCCGTAGCCGCCATTGTGGACTGTGTACGGCTCAGGACGGGGAAACAGATTGAGGAACCAGGCATCGAAGGCGCTGAGGAGGTTGTTGCCTTTCCACCAGTGCGCAGCGAAGGGTTGTTCTGGAAGCGGGTAGAGCGCCCAGGCTGTGAAGTAGCCGACACAGATCACTGCGAAGGCGAGCCATTGACGGATTGGTGCAGTGCGGCCGAGGAGAAACAAGAATGGGTAGCCGAGGCCGATCTGGGTGAGCGTGTCTTCAAAGGTGAAGTTGGTTTGCTTCGAATGCGTAGAGCGAAGGAAGATACCCATCGCAATCAGGACGAAAGAACGGACCAGAGCATGGCGGAAGAGCTTTGCGAAGTCGGCGCCTTTGGCCAGGCGGCTTGCGAGCGAATAGGGGAGGGCGACACCGACAAGGAAAGAGAACGACGGCTGGATCATGTCGTGCAAGGAGCAGCCCTCCCAGGCGACGTGCGATTGATGGAAGGCTAGAAAGTCGAGGAGCGGATTGCCAGGGTTGGCTCGAGCAAAACGGGAGAGGTGCAAGACCTCCGCCAGCATGAGAAGCATGACGAAGCCACGGTAAACGTCGATGGAAAGATTACGGGACACGCGAGAGCCAGTATATTCGGTAATGATGGATTGCAGAGTGGGGTGCGCGGCGTGTTGCATTGTGCCTTCGATCTCGACACCGATTCCGGGCATGCCGGATGGCAAGCCGGCGATGGTGCGATGCGTTCAGTTGAGCGAAGACAATCGATGCCTGTTATTCGGGCGGCCTGAGAGGCCGGCGGTGTGCGTCAGTTATACGGCAACGCGGGAATGGTGTGGGGAGACGAACGAAGAAGCGTTCGTGCGGCTGGAGCAGCTTGAGATGAAAACAAAATCATTTTGAAGGTGAGCCTCCGGCGCGTCTTGAAATCGCGTTTTGAGACGTGATGCTTAGATTCGTAGTAGTTGGAACCTTGACAGCGGTAGTGGGATTTGGAAGCTGGTTTGTGATGCGTGGGCCAAAGTCGGTGGCGCCTTCAACGATCCAGGTGGAGAGAACGGCGACGCGCGTGGAGCGCGGAAAGTATCTGTTTCATACGCTTGCCGATTGCGAAGGATGTCATTCCGAGCGGGACTGGGCGAAGTTTGGAGCACCGGTGTTGCCGGGGCGACTGGGCTCAGGAATGGTGTTTCCGAAAGAGATGGGTTTGCCGGGCACGATTGCGCCTCCTAACATCAGCCAAGACAAAGAACGCGGCCTGGGCAACTGGACCGATGGCGAGATCATTCGGGCCGTACGCGAGGGGGTTTCGCGCGATGGGCGAGCCTTGTTCCCGATGATGCCCTACCAGAGCTTTGCCAAGATGAGCGACGAGGACGTTTACTCGCTGGTGGCTTATCTGAGGACGATGCCAGCAGTGAAGAGCGACGTGCCGCCAACGAAGGTGGCCTTCCCGGTGAATGTATTGATGAAGAGCGCACCGACGCCGGTGACAAGCAAGGTGGGGGAGCCGGATCGGAAAGACACGATTGCTTATGGCAAGTACCTGGTGACCATGGCGGGCTGCGCGACGTGCCACACGAAGATGGAGAAGGGTGAGCCGATTGCGGGGATGGAGTTCGCGGGCGGCGAGGGATTTCGCGCGTTTGACCGTGAAGTATTGTCGGCCAACATCACGCCCGACGTGGAGACAGGGATCGGAAGTTGGAATGAGCAGAGGTTTGTCGACAAGTTTCGGAACTACTCAAACCTGAATCATGACAACTTGCCGCCCTCGGTGCAGGCAAACTTTACAGTGATGCCGTGGCTGGGATTCCAGAATCTGCCTGAAGACGAATTGAAGGCGATCTTCGCCTACTTGAAGACGTTGAAGCCGATTCGGAGCAAGGTGGATTCGCACCCGGCGGTGGTATCGAAACTCTAGGGGTTCTGGGGTTTGACGGCGGCGTCTGGAGCGGGATCTTTGCGGCCTGGATTCAGAGAACGGACGCCACTGGCAATGCGCCGGAAGAAGCCTTTCCGCTGGACTTCACCTGTGGGCTGCGGCATGGTCGGTTCGATGGCAGCCTTGGGTGCCGCAGGCGCCAGCACTGGTGGCTCTTCGAGTTTACGTGGCGTCTCAACTGGCGGAGCCGGCTTGGCTGGCGTGACAACGGGGGGAGGGGCGGGTGTAGTTGCGGCAGTGCGAGCATCACCCCAGACCACGATATTGGGTGATGGTGCCACAGTTCTTACCGCTGTGGACTGACGAACTGTAGTTCGCCGATTGGTTATGCCGCCGTTGCCCTGTTGTAGAACGGGGATGTCTTTAGGGCCAGAATTAAGAACGAGTGGCGGAGCAATGACCTGTGGTTTTACTGGCTCAACGGTTTCGGTGGATGCGGCTGGCTTGGCAGGCTCAGCGAAGCGCGGGCGGCCGGACTCAAAGTCATAAAAAACTACAGGGGCAATGGCGGCAAGCACTACGCCGATGCCGAGGACGGCACCAGCTGCAAGAGAAGAGATCACGCTGCGGATCGAGGAGGCAGCGGGCTTTTTCGCCTTCGGGTCTTCTTCAGGCGGAAGCGGCGCAGCGTAGGAATGCGAATGTGTCGTCGCTGGAGCAGGAAGCGGAGTCTCGACTTGGGGCTGTGGCATAGGATGCTCGATAGGGCCTTCGAGCGCAGCAAGAAAATCGGTAGCGCTCTGATAGCGATCCCATGGGTTCTTGGCCATCGCCTTGAGGATCGCGTCATTGATGAACTGCGAGATGGCTGGGTTACGGAGAATTGGCGGCTGAGGCTGGTGCTGGACGTGAGCCTGCATCAGCAGAAATGTGGAATCTGCTTCAAACGGACGGGCGCCTGTGAGCAGTTCGTAGAGAACGACGCCCGTCGAGTAGATATCGCTACGATGATCTGTCGCCGCTGCGCCTCGGACTTGCTCTGGAGAAATGTAATATGGGGAACCGATCATGCCGCCGGTTTCGGTGACATTCAAATCGGAAGCACCTTTGGCGAGGCCGAAGTCTGTGAGTTTGACGCGGCCATCTTTGCTCACAATGATGTTGGCTGTTGAGACATCGCGATGGATGACACCGTTGGCGTGTGCGTAGGACAAAGCGAGCAAGACCTGGCGGATGAGTCTCAGAGATTGCTCGAGATTGAGGCGGCGGCGATCGAGAATCGCCTGCAGCGTGACCCCATCGATGAGTTCCATGATCATCACAAGGTCATCTTCTAGCCAGAAAGCATTGAGGACAGCAGCGATGTTGGGATGGTCGAGACTGGCCTGAATCCGGATTTCACGAAGCACGCGATGAGCGTATTCCTGCGAAGTGGGCTTGCCATTGGAGAGGATCTTCATCGCCTCACGGCGACGGGTGATCAGATGTTGGACCTTGAGCACGCGGCCGTTGCCGCCCGCACCGATCTCTTCAACAATCTGATAGTGCCCGATCGATTCTCCAACTTGCAGTGCCATGGCTGTTATCGAATCCCACTCGTGATCAAGAATAGGCCAATGGCAAGAACGATTACGATGGCGAAGGCGGCTTCTTTAGGCAGGCCGAAGTAGGGGTTGCCGGGTTTTGCTTTGGCTTGTCCCGCAGCGTGCGCCGTGATGTCGGATTGGTGGCCGAGGATTTCTTCGGCCAGCACTTGCGCCTGACGCGTGGATTCTCTTCCGCGACGCTTGATGGCTTCAAGAGCCTTCTCGATGTCTTCAGCAGGTTCCGGCGCGGCGCCGAGAGAGATCGACATCAGAGCTTCGCGAAAATCGCGCGCAGACTGAAAGCGGGCTTCGGGTTTCTTGGCAAGAGCCTTGAGGATCAGCGTGTCGAGCTCTAGAGGAACCATCGGATTCCACTTGCTGGGGGGATCGGGAATGGTCTCGACGTGAGCCAGCATGACATCAAACTGGCTCTCAGAATCAAATGGCTTGCGGCCTGTGACGGTTTCGTAGAAGACGACCCCAAGGGAATAGAGATCGGAACGCGCATCGAGTTCGGCGCTGGCCTGGACTTGCTCGGGGGACATGTAGTGAGCGGTGCCGATGGTGACACCCGCCTGCGTGAGCCGCGGGTCGGCCGTGCTGCGAGCCAGCGAAAAGCCACCTAGCTTGAGCTCGGAATCGGTAGTCAAAAAAAGTTTGGCTGTGGTTACGTCACGATGGACAACACCCTCGGCGTGAGCACATTCGAGAGCTTCCAGAGCCTGCCATACGTGACGGACGCCATCGGGCAAAGAGACAGGGCCAAGTTCAAGACGCTCGGCGAGTGTCGTGCCCTCGACCAATTCTGTTGCGAGAACGAAGCGGCCATCAATCTGTGTGGATGCCCGGTAGCTAACAATGTGGGGATGCTTGAGGCGAGCCAGGATCTTCGCCTCGCGCTGGAAGCGCTCCAGGCGCACAGGGTCGCTTTGCGTTGATTCCGAGAGAACGCGCAAAATCTCGTAACGCTGCTCCGGCACATTGCGTACCTTATAGCTAGTGCCGTCACGATTGCTATTCACGATATCAATAAATTGGTAGTCGCCGACTCTTTTTCCGAGTTCAAATGGCATGTACTAACCGCCTCGCGAATCCAAACCGGAGCAGGCGAAGACACTACGAAAGCGTCTCCGGCCGAGTACCGGGTACGAAAGTAGTATCGGCGAGGGAACTTGCTTGAACAATGAGGCGTAGACCTTAGAGAGGAGCAGGGAAACTATTTGCACCGAGGTACTATGCTCAAAAAAGGAGGAGGTAATTCGTGGATTTAGCGCAGGTGTTATCCAGTTTGCTCGGGATCGGGCTGGCGTCTGGCCTCAATGTTTATGCAGTTGTGCTGACTCTTGGGGCAGCGCAACGGCTGGGATGGCTAAGCAATCTACCGGCGGGGATGGATGTATTTGCTCATCCGATCGTCTTGGGAGTCGCGGCGGTGATGTACGCGGCGGAGTTTGTGGCCGACAAGGTGCCCGGGTTCACGCCGATCTGGGATGGCATCCATACGTTCATTCGACCTGTTGGCGCAGCAGTCGTCGCGTTTAGTGCTTTTGGCAATCTGGATCCGGTGATGAGAGCAGTGGCGATGATCGTGGCTGGGAGCCTGGCGATGGGGTCGCATGCGACGAAGATGGGTACGAGGCTGGCTGCGCATACGGTGCCAGATCCAGTGACGCATTCGGCGATCAGCGTGGCTGAGGATTTCAGCGTGGTCGGGATTTTGTTGTTGGCCTACAACTACCCGTGGGTGGCGTTGCCGTTGCTGCTGGGAATGGTAGTGGCGATTGGGGTTGCGTTGCCCTTCCTGTTTCGGGTGGTTGGATTTCTGCTGCGGACATTGCAGGGCCGACTGCTGAGCTTTGTAAAGCCCGAAGCACAAGGTGGAGCCGGCGAGACGATGGTGGTGGGATATGTGCGCACCGGCAAAGGCTTGGGCCGGTTGCGAAAAGCGAGTTGGAGATTGAAGCCGGGCCAAGCGAGTGTTGTGATTCGCGGGTGGTTCGGACGCAAAGAGCTCGAGGTAAGCCCGCCGCTTAGACATGCGGAAGGACTGTTTCTTGACTACGTGGAGTTGAACACGCGCGAAGGGCAGCCCCTCAGCTTGTACCTGACGAAAGACTGGGCGGCGGTTTATCGCGAAGCCATATAGGCGCGCCAGCCACCGAATTTGGTGATGTCCGTGGCGGCGGCCAGTGCATAGGGCTCAGCGATGAAGCACTTGATGTTGCGTCCGTCGATGAGCTTCACCGTACCGATGCCAAGCGGGGGCGGGATCTCAGCGACAAAAGAGCCGAATTCTGTTTTGGGGATCGCCCAGAGCTCCACCTCGATACCGGGCCCGAGGAAGCCTGGCGTATATTCCAAACCCGGCTTGGGCGGAGTGGTGTTGGCGAGAGCGTAGAAGCGATACTCCGGCGAAGTGCGCGTGGTTTCTCGAAGGAATGCCCCGCGACTGGTGAGCTGATGATTGAGGGGCATCCCGGTGAGATGAGCACCGACAACGGCAACTTCGAGGAAGCCAGCGGGCAGCTCGGCTTTGGGTTCGAGATTGAGAAAGCGGAGCGCAGTGGCCGTGAGGGATTGTTCAGCCATGGCGGGTGCAATGAGAGTTACACCGAAGGGCAAACCGTTGGGCCGGAATCCAGCAGGAATGGCTAGCGCGCTGAGATCGAGAAGGTTGACGAAGTTGGTGTAATAACCGAGTTGTGTGTTGCGACCGATCGGATCTTCGGCAATCTGGGCGTGAGTGAAAGTGGTGCCGGTGGTGGGCAGCAGGAGACAATCCATGCGGGCCCACTGAGCCTGTGTCGCGCGGCGCAGATCCGCGAGTTTGTAGATGGAGCGATAGGTGTCGACAGCGTTGTACTTGCGTGCGCCAAGGATGATCTTTGCCACCGTTGGATCCATATTGGCTTCGTTTGTTGTGGCAAAGGATTCGATGGCAGCCAGACGCTCGGCGACCCAGGGGCCGCTGTACAGAAGATTGGCTGCGTCGCGGAAGCTCGTATAGTCGATCTCAACAAGGGAGACGCCCATCTGGGTGAAGCGATGCACCGCTTTGCGATAGAGGAGCTCTGCGTCTTTGTCGCCAAAAAACTCGAGTTGATCCGGCTTGACAACACCGAGGCGGAAATTGGCTGGCGACCAGCCTGCGCCTTTGTTTGCATCGAGAGGACGGGAGAGAAAGTCCGTTTCGTCCTGGACGTTAGCGGCCTGGAGAACTTGCAGTGCAAGCCCGGGCTCGCGCGTGAAAATCGAAACACAATCGAGCGTACGGCAGGCAGGGACCACACCAGTGGCGCTAATCAGGCCACGGGTCGGTTTGAGGCCGATGATGTTGTTGAACGCGGCGGGTACACGACCGGAGCCGGCAGTGTCGGTGCCCAGCGAGAAATCCACTTGGCCCAAGGCTACGGCGACAGCGGAACCAGAGCTGGAGCCGCCTGAGATGTATTCGGGATTGTAGATGCTCGAACAGGCACCGAAAGGCGAGCGCGTGCCAACCAGCCCAGTGGCGAACTGATCCATGTTGGTCTTGCCGATGAGGATCGCGCCGGCTGCTTCGAGTGCATCGACGACGGCGGAGTTCTTCGTAGGCGTATAAGAGTAGGCGGGGCAGGCGGCCGTGGTGGGCATGCCAGCAACATCGATGTTGTCTTTGACAGCGAAAGTCAGGCCGTAGAGGGGCTTTGAGGCGGCCTCGGGATGTTGTTCAAGAGCGATGGCTTGCGCCATGGCTTTTTCCTCAGGGACACGGGAGATCCAGATCTGCTGCCTGGTTTCGGCAGCGATGCGGGCGTAGGCCTGGCGGACGGCTTCAGTGGGCTTCATGCTTGGTGCTCCGGTTGGAGGATGGCGAGGATCTGGCCTGGCATCACTGCCTGGCCAGGCTTGCAATGGATGGAGTGAAGCGTGCCGCCTTTGGCGGTGGCGACTGCAACTTCCATCTTCATGGCTTCGATCAGGATGACCTTTTGGCCTGGCTTGAGGCGGTCTCCTTCTTTGGCTTCAATGCTCCAGACACTGCCGGCGCTCGAAGCCTTGAGGGCCTTGAAGCCCGGAGGCACAACGATCTCGGGAGCCGCTTCGAGGATGGGTTCAGCATCATCGGCTACTTTGTCGGCGCCGCTTGCGACCCAGCGGGCACGCTCTTCGTTGAAGGCCTGGCGCTGGCGAGACTGGAAGGCTTGTGCAGATTCGGAGATTGAATCGAGAAAGAGCTTGTAGTCGTTGAGACGGAAGGTGCCCGGCTCGATGCGGAGCTGGTGCCGGCCGTTGGGGAAGTCTTCGCGAAGCTGAATAAGCTCTTCGGCTGAGACCGGGTAAAAGCGGATGCGATCGAAGAAGCGAAGCAGCCAGGGGTGATTCGGCTCAAACTCGCGGGTGGTTCGATAGGTGTTCCACATCTGAATGGTGCGGCCGACGAACTGGTAGCCTCCGGGGCCTTCCATCCCGTAGACGCAGAGGTAAGCGCCACCGATGCCGACGCTGTTCTCGGCCGTCCAGGTGCGGGCGGGGTTGTACTTGGTGGTGACGAGACGATGCCTTGGATCGAGAGGCGTTGCCACAGGAGCGCCAAGGTAGACGTCGCCGAGACCAAGAACGAGGTAGCTGGCGTCGAAGACGATTTTGTAGACATCCTCGATCGAATCAAGCCCATTGATGCGGCGGATGAACTCGATGTTTGAAGGGCACCAGGGAGCATCGGGACGAACCGAGCGGGTGTACTTCTCAATGGCGAGCTTGGTGGCTGGATCGTCCCAGCTCAAGGGGAGCCAGACTTCGCGGGAAGGGACTTCCGTCGCAGCGTTGCTATCGATGTGATCTTCAGCGGTTGCGATGAGATCGATGAGCTTGGCGCGGCTGATGAGAGCCGGGTCGTAGTGGACCTGGAAAGAGCGAATGCCGGGCGTGACGTCGATCACGCCGGCGGGCATGTTGGTAAGGAACCAGTTGTAGACGGCTTGAACGCGGAAGCGCAAGGGGAGATCGAGAATGAGCTCTCCGTACTCGATCAGTAGATAGCGATCCCCAGCTTGACGGAAGACGACATCGTCCTTGTGGTGAACGATAGCGGGAAGCCGGGCACCGTCTTTGGTGACGGCGCGGAAGCGAACCGTATCGCCCGCTTTGAGTTGGCCGATCTTCCAGAGATCGTTTGAGGTGATGGTGGCGGGACAAACGAAGCCACCCAGACTTGGGCCGTCCGGGCCGAGGATGACTGGCATGTCGCCCGTGAAATCGATGGCGCCAATAGCGTAGGCGTTGTCGTGGATGTTAGAGGGATGGAGGCCCGCCTCGCCGCCATCTTTGCGGGCCCATTGGGGCTTGGGGCCGATGAGGCGCACACCGGTTCGTGAAGAATTGTAGTGGACCTTCCATGCGGCAGCGAAGAAGGTTTCGATATCTTCAACGGTGAAGAAGTCTGGCGCACCATGAGGCCCATAGAGGACTTCGATTTCCCAGTCGTTTGTGATGGCCGGGATGTCGATAGGCTGAGCTGCCGCGGTGGGGTGATTGGCGAGATGGAGAATATCTCCGGTGCGGACGGCACGTCCGCCGTGGCCACCGAAATTACCAAGCGTGAAGGTGCTGGCGCTGCCGAGATATGCGGGGACGTCGAGACCGCCTTCAAAGAGGATGTAGGTGCGGGCACCTGGGCCTTCGATAGGGCCAAGCTCGAGCGTGGCACCTGCATTGACCGTGATGGGCTGCCACCACGGCACCGCGTTTCCATCGAGATTTGCCTCCATCACAGCGCCTGTGAGAGCGATGCGGGTGTCTTTGTGGAATTGCAAAGTGGGCCCGGCGAGCGTGCACTCAAGGCCCGGGGCCGATGCCGCGTTGCCCAGAAGTTGATTGCCGAGGCGGAAGCTCAGAGCATCCATCGGACCGCTGGGAGGAACACCCACATCCCAATAGCCGAGACGGCCAGGGAGGTCTTGAACCGTGGTCATCGTGCCGCCATCGAGCACCTCGAAGGTATGCGGGTGGAAGGCGAAACCGTCGGTCATTTTGGTGAAGACATCACCGGCGCAGAAGGCACTCGATTCGATCAGCTCGCGGAGGTACTCAAGGTTGGTTTCAATGCCGTCGAGACGAGTTGCTGCGAGGCTTTTGACAAGCAGTTGAAGGGCTGCGTCGCGGGTGTCGGCTTTGACGATGAGCTTGGCGAGCAGTGGGTCGTAGAAAGCAGTGACGTCGCTGCCAGAACGAACCCAAGTGTCAACGCGAGTGCTCGCTGGAAGCTGGACGTTGGTGAGGCGACCGGCGCTGGGCTGGAAGTTCTTGTGGGGATCTTCAGCGTAGAGGCGTACCTGAATGGAGGCGCCGCATGGCTTGGGCCGGAGTGCTTCGAGGTTGTTCAGCTCGCCAGCAGCAGCCAGGAGCATCCACTCCACCAGATCGATACCAGTCACTTCTTCGGTGACGCCGTGTTCGACCTGAAGACGAGTATTGACCTCAAGGAAATAGAACTGGCCCGCGGTGGAATCGTAAACAAATTCGACCGTACCCGCAGACTGATAGCCCACTGTGAGCGCGAGCCGTTCGGCGACCGCGAGGAGATCCTGCCTTTGTGCTTCGGTGAGACCAGGGGCGGGAGTTTCTTCGATGATCTTTTGATTGCGGCGTTGGACAGAGCAATCGCGTTCTTCGAGAGCGATCACTTCTCCCTTGCCGTTACCGAAGATCTGCACTTCGATGTGGCGGGCGCGTTCGACGTACTTCTCAAGATAGAGCCCGGCGTCTTTGAAGTTGGCGAGGCTGAGGCGTTCGACGCTGGCGTAGTTGTCGGCCAGCTCAGGCTCGGTGCGACATAAGCGCATACCGATGCCACCGCCGCCCGCGGTGCTCTTGAGCATAACGGGATAACCAATGCGCGCAGCTTCTTTGGTGGCTTCTTCGACGCCGCTCAGCAGCGGGGTACCCGGCAGCAAAGGAACACTCGCGGCAATCGCGAGTTCGCGAGCGCGGTGCTTGAGGCCAAAGGCGCGCATCTGGTCGCCAGTGGGGCCAATGAACTGAATGCCCGCGGCGGCGCATTGATCTGCGAAGGCGGCATTTTCGCTCAGGAAGCCGTAGCCAGGGTGGATCGCTTCGGCACCACATTGTTTTGCGATCTCGATGATCTTGTCGCCCAGCAGATAGCTTTGCGCTGCAGGGGAAGGGCCGAGCAGATAAGCTTCATCGGCTTGCTCGACATGAGCGGCGTGACGATCGGCTTCGCTGTAAACAGCGACGCTCGCGATGTTGAGGCGCTGGAGTGTTCTGAGGATGCGGCAGGCGATGGCGCCGCGATTGGCGATGAGGACTTTACGAAACATCCGCGCCCCAGACCAGCAACCGGACGGGGGTTGGATTGTATGCATTGCAAGGATTGTTGAGTTGAGGGCAGTTGGAGAGGACCACAGCCACATCCATGGTGGCCTTCATCTCGACATACTTGCCAGCTTCACTGATGCCGTCTTCGAAAGTGAGCTTACCTTCGGGGGTAACGGGCACGTTCATGAAGAAGTTGACGTTGGAGGTCATGTCGCGCTTGGAGACACCCCAATTCGCAAGAGCCATGGTGAAGATGTTGCGGCAATTGTGCATGTACCGCTTGTCGATCGCATAGCGGACCTGATTGGATTCTGCGGCGCAGGCTCCGCCGAGGGTATCGTGGCGGCCACAAGTGTCGGCAGTGATCACCAAGAGCTCATTGCCAAGATTTGAGAGCAAGCGAGAGCCCGTGGTGAGATAGATGCCACCTTGTGCGTTGATGGTGTCGAAGGCGGAATAGCGTTCAGAGAAATCGTGCGGGTTGTAGAACAAAGTGTCCGCAGCCTGATTGCCTTCGAGATCGACGATGCGGAAGGTTTGGCCTTTCTTCACTTCGTGAATCCAGCCATCACCAGCAGGCAGGATGTGATCGTAGATGGCCTTGGCGGGGTCGAGGTGGCTTTCCACCAATACGCGGTCGCTCATTAAAGGAAGTACCTTTCAGAATTGATGAAACCTCGAGTGTTCTCAGGGCAGAAGTTGCGGCAATAGTCATCGGCTGCGGGTGCGTCCACTTTGTAGAAACCAAGATGAATGCGCTTGGGCTGATAGACGGGGTTGGGATCGAGCGGATGGGGATTCGTGTCGAGGATGATGAGCGTGTTCATCTCGGCGCGAAGTTCCACCATGTCGCCCGCTTTGGAGTTGCCTGGGATGAAGTGCATCATCCCCTGGAGGTCGACCTGAACCTTCGAGAAGAAATTGATGTGCCCCTGAAGGTCGCGGCGATTCATGCCGAACTTGGCGAGTTCGCGCATGAAGTTTTGCCGGGTCGAAGTGTACCAGTCGTTGCGAAACTCCTGATAGTTGTGGGCGCCGTACTTGGCCTTTACGCTTTCATCAGTGGAGTGCGCGCCGATGGGGTCGTGCCAGCCGACGCTATCTTGCGTGATTGAACACAAGACACGCCCCATGTCGGAATAAAGACAGTGGCCACGGGTCAAGTGAGCGGTGTGCTGCGCCTTGAGCGTGTCCGGCATGTTGTATCGCTCGACAAAGAGCTCGAAGTTGAAGAAGGTGGCGGGTACGTTTGCGCCGCCATCGAGATCGGTGATGCGGAGGGCTGTGCCGCGTTTGAGCACGTGAGCAAAACTGGCTCCTCCTCGCAACTCCTCCTCAAACAAAAGGGAATCAGGGGCCATATAGGCACTCCTTTCAAAACAGTCTTGTCTTTAGGGGGGCGGGTACAAATTTAGCGTGAGGGCGGGCCGCAGCAAACGTCCATGGCCGTGATTCGCAGCATGACGCTGAGACTCACCTTGCGCTCGTTGTTGCGGGCCATGGGCATTGCGGTAAGTGCTTAGGGTCGCACAGTTATGCGCCGGGCTGCAAGACAACTTTCATCAAACCGGGTTCGTTGGCATAAAGACGCTCGAACCAGGATGCGCCGTCTTCAAGCGGAGCCAGCGCGCTGATGATGGGATCCACTTTGATTGCGCCGCGGTTGAGCAGGTCAATACACTGTGGGAACTCACCAGAACTGGCCGCCGAGCCTTGCAGGCGAATTTGACGGCTTACGACGACCTGCAACGGGATCTCAACCTTCGGCGTGATGTTGCCGACCAGAGTGACCATGCCACCCTTTTTGACGCCCATGATGGCAGTTTCGATCGGCTTGCCGGCGCCGACGACTTCGATGGCGACGTCGGCACCACGGCCCTCGGTGAGGTCTTTCACGGCCTTGACGACATCGGTGTTCTTTGGATTGAGGCCCACGTCGGCACCCAACGTCTTTGCCATTTCGAGCTTGGAGTCTTCGAGGTCAACGGCGATAATTTGCCCACAGCCGGCCAGACGCAGGGTTTGAACAACAAGAAGCCCAATCATGCCAGAGCCGACGACGAGTGCGGAGGAGCCGAGTGGCATGGGCGTGATGTTGACGGCATGAACAGCGATCGAAACAGCTTCGATCATGGCCGCATAGTGATAAGGAAAAGTCTCGGGAAGCGAGTAGAGGATATTTTGCGGAACGGTGACGTATTCCGCAAAGGCACCATGGCGGCGGAATTCGCTGCAGCTCACGCCAAGCACCTGGCGGTTGTCGCAAAGGTTGATCTCTCCGCGCTTGCAGAAATGGCATTTGCCACAACTGACGGTGGAGTCAAAGGTGACACGGTCGCCAATCTTCCAGTCTTTTACTAAAGCGCCCACTTCGACGATCTCGCCGCTGGCCTCGTGGCCCATCACTAGAGGAGGAATGCGGCGGCCAGTGCTGCCATCGTAGCCATGGATGTCGCTGCCGCAGATCCCGCAGGCTTTCACCTTGACGAGAACATCTTCAGGGCCAATGGTCGGGACTGGCATGTCGGTCAAACTGAGCTTTTTGTATTCGGAGAGTAAGAGGGCTTTCATTTTTTCAAAAATCTTGACGTAACTGATGTGTGTTTTTACGCTTCTCTAGACAAATGGAAACGATTTCGCGTGGACTGATTCGTGCCTTCATTCTACTGACTCTCGGCCTCGGTGCGCAGGCGCAGATGGCAAGATTGGTTTCGGCCCCTCTGCTGCGACTGCCCGGGATTTCAGATTCCAACAGCCCTTCACACTGGACGGGTGGAAAACTCGTACTGTTTAATTCCGACGGGATGCCGATCCGCAGCGAGGACGAGTCGGTTGCAACTTTGGGCCGGGTGCGTGCTGTTCGCCTGTACAGCTATGAGCACACGCCGATGTAGATTGAGGCAACGCACAAGACAGCGGATGGAACGCTCTATGCGTGGTACCACCACGAAGTGTTTTTGTTTTGCGAAGACAATCCGGTATCGGCTCCCATGATCGGTGCGCTCCGCAGCGACGATGATGGCAAAACGTTTCACGACTTGGGGATCGTGATCAGCGCCGCAGGGGATCCCGATTGTTCGACACCCAACCGGTACTTTGCCGGTGGCAATGGAGATTTCAGCGCGATCGCAGATCAAAAGGGAGAGTACATTTACTTCTTTTATTCCAACTACTCAGGAGACAGGGAAAGCCAGGGGATCGCAACGGCAAGAATCCGCATCGAGGATCTCGATTTCCCCACCGGAAACGTTTTCAAATACTTTGAAGGGGAATGGCAGGAGCCAGGGCTAGGGGGGCGGGAGACCCCTGTTTTTGCGGTTTCGGGCAATTGGCATTCCGAAAGTCCGGATGCGTTTTGGGGCCCGGGAGTTCACTACAATCACTATCTCGGCAAGTACGTGATGGTGATGAACCACACCTGCTGCACGCCTGACTGGCCACCGGCGGGGATCTTCATCAGCTACAGCGAAGATCTTTCGCAGCCCGAAGCATGGAAGCAGCCAAAGCTGTTGCTGGAAGGGGGTGGGTGGTACCCGATGGTGATGGGTTTGGGGAGAGTTGAAACGGATAAGCTAGCGGGGAGGAGTACGCGCTTTTTTTATGGGGTCGGACAGCGCTTGGACGATTGAGTTCTCGCGCAATTAGGTGGCGGAGGGAGTGAGATTCGAACTCACGGTAGAGTTTCCCCTACGACGGTTTTCAAGACCGGTGCCTTAAACCGCTCGGCCATCCCTCCACTCCCCAAGCTATCAGATTTTCACGGTACGGCCACTACGTGAGCTGTCTTCCGCGGCTTGAATGACGTCGCTGACGTGGAAGATTTCTTCTTGGGTCAGCGTCGGCTTCTTGTTTTTGTAGATCGATTCGAGGAAGTCGTTGAAGATGTCGCCTTTCGGTGGCAGGCTCTCGATACGCCGGGGCTTGCCGGAATTGGAGAGCACCGTTACGCCAGTCGCGGCTGTGTATTCGACGATCCCTCTGGTGCCGGCAATGCGCAGGCGGTCATCCTCATGCGTCGGCGCAGAGTCGGGCCGCAGATAATCCATGCGCAGTTCGGCGACTCCGCCATTGGCAAGTCGCAACACCGCACCCACCACGTTTTCACGCTCCCCAATCGTGGGGTCCTGAACATTGGCCTGCCAACAGAAGGCCTCGGTCATCTTCTGGCCGCTGGTGAAGTGGAACAAGTCGATCAAATGCGGTCCGATCCAAAGCATGGTGCTGCCATAGGAGGATCGCTTGTTCTTCCAGGTGCTTGAAGCACCCCGGCGGTAGGACTTCTGACCACCGAGGAGAATCGGCTCGCCGATCTCTCCGGATTCGACGACCTGGCGGAGGGCCAGGAACTGCGGAGCATAACGTAGCGGCACCAACATGCCAAGCTTGCCTTTCGATGCAAGGGCAGCGCGTTTCACCTTTGCCAGATCCGCTCGCGTGATCGCCAGCGGCTTTTCGGCAATGCAGTGGATCCCCCGATCGAGAGCGGCCAGTACGGCTTTGGCGCGGGCACCATCATCGTTCACCACAGCGACAACATCAGGCTTCACTTCATCGAGCATCTTTTCCTGACTGCGAAATGGCTTGGCTTTCTCCATGCCTTTCTTTTTGACCAGGGAGGCCAGCGCTTCATCGGAATACTCACAGGCGGCAACGATTTCGACATCCGGCAGAGAAGGGAGAGGATTGAGGATTTCGGCCAGGTGTCCATCTTGACCGATCACAGCAACACGGATCTTGCGGGGCATCGAAACGGGCGCAGCGACGGCGGAAGCCGCCAGTGCGGAGGCGAACCATTGCCTCCGATTCCAGGTAGATTGCATGAGCCTCATTATGACGCGTTACACTAAGGGTTTTCATGAATACCCGGCGGATCATTTGCACATTGATGGGTATCTGGATTGGCGGGAGTTTGTTTATGGCGGCGGCGGCGGTTTTTAGCTTCCGGCTTGTGAATGAGCTGATCCTGAACCCAGCCCCAGAAATGGCACCTTACTTTAAACTTCTCGGCGCAGAGAAGCTGCGCATGATTGCGCGCTATCAGGCAGCAGAATTTAACCGGAGCCTGTTTGAAGGCTGGGGGCTGGTGCAGATCCTGCTTGGGCTTTTGATCTTTGGCATCCTGCTTTTCGGATCGAAGGAAGGCAAGCTCACCTTGGGCATTTCGTTGTCTATGGTGCTGCTGTGCACCGTGATGCATCTGGGGGTAACTCCGTCGATCGTGGGTTACGGCAGAACGCTCGACTTTGTCGGCCCGGACAAGGAACCACAATTGCGCAGCCGTGTGCAGGCCTTCCATTACGCCTACTCGGGGCTTGAAGGGCTGAAATTACTCAGCGCGGTGGTGATCCTGGGGTTAATGTACAGGGACGGGAAACGTCGCATAAACCACGACGATCGGTTCGATGACCGCGAAGCAGCCTAATCGGTGAGTACGCCGCGCGCACGCAGGATCTCATCGAACATCGTCATCAATTCCTGACGAGTGATTTCGAATCTTTCCTCTCGCTTCATCGCGATCATATCTTCGGCAGCAATCGGAGCTTCGGGCTCTGATCCGGCTGGGAACTGAATGCCGTAACGAGAGCGGGCTTCCATCAGGCGATCCACTTCGCGGCGGGGCAGGAGCCTCGGGCCACCTAACATCTCGGCGACCAATGAAATTCGGGAGAGATGTTCGACCGTCTCAAGGCGGAAGAATGCCTTCTCGAGAGTTTCTCCGTAACAGACAACGCCATGGTTCGCCATCAGCAGCGCGTCGTGGTTTGGAACGTACGGAGCGAGCTGGCGGCTGAGTTCTGGAGTGCCCGGTAAGCCGTAGTCGGTGAGCGGAACGGTACCAAGGGTGACCACTGCTTCGGGCAGGATCGCCAGATTCAGGGCCCGGCCTGCAACAGCAAATCCCGTGGAGACGGGAGGATGGGCGTGAACGACCGAGTTTACGTCTTTGCGCAGCTTGTAGACCGTGCAGTGCATCTGGATCTCAGTCGTGCAGGCGCGTTCGCCTTCGAGTTTACGACCTTCAAGATCCACCACCAGCATGTCCTCGGCGCGCATCATGCCCTTGCTGACACCCGTGGGCGTGCAGAGAATACGCTCTGCGTCGAGCCGAACACTGATGTTACCGTCGTTGGCTGCAACCCAGCCCTTCTGGTACATCAGTTTGCCGACTTCGACGATCGATTGCGCGATCTGTGCGGGAGAACTCATGAATCTCTCTAATCTACACAATTATCCGCCATGATGCAGGCCAAGCGCAAAAGCTTCAATCTTTTTTATAGACGTGCTTGTTTTTGAAGACCCGCTCACCGAGGGTCTCTTTCACCACTTGCCGGAGCGCGTTATCCCCTTGCATCAAAAGGTCTTTGAACGTTTCTTCAGGCCTGCCACGGAAGCTGGTGACGTGATAATCGGCCTGCCCATCGACGGGCTGAAGAGTGAAGAAATAGTTTGAGAGGCAGGTTCGCGTGCCCTTATGACGAATGGGGCTGACGCTATGCCAGGAAGTCTTGTCGGTTTGCATCACGGCAAGGCGATTGAAGCGGCTTTCGATGGTGCGCGGCTTGCCCTTTGGGCCGTCGTCCCAGAATTCCAGGTTGCCGCCGTAATCGAGTTGCCAATCCGGTGTCGCGTAATAAAGCAGATTCAGTGCCCGGTATCGCTCACGAGCAAAGTCGTGAGAATTGTCCAGATGCGGATTCAGAAAATGGCCATCCACCATGGCGCTGATGCCGCCGGCATAAAGGTGCTCATCGGGAATCAAACCATCAATCCCGCAGATTTGACCCACCATGGCCACAACTGCAGGTGATTGGAACGCGTAGATGGTTTCCTCAAGAATGCCTGCGTACTGATTCATCTGAACGCCCACATACTTTAACTCGCCCAAGTGATGCTTGAGCGTCATTTTGGCGGTGTCGGGAAAGCTCTCCGCAATTTGGCGAGCCAGTTCCGGTGGAAACAGATTGTCCACCGTAAAGCTCTTCACCGTTCGCGGCAAATGAAACTCCGCGCTCGCCTTGGGCCCGGCGACGCGAAGGCGCTGGAGAATCAATTCGGCGATCTCGTTACGATTCCAAGTCATTTCGCTAAACCCCACTTTACAATCAAAGTGTGGAGTCAAGACCAATCTGCCCGAATTGCCGGGCATTCATCAGCAAGGCCGATCGCGTGTGCCCCTACTGCGAATTTGAACTCGCGCCAAAGCCAAAGGGCAACACCGATGCCGCAAGGGCGATCAGCAGCCTGCTCCCACAGGATGGACAAATCATCGTCTACATCCTGGCGGTGAATGGGTTTCTGTATCTTGCCATGGCGCTGTTCAACATGCAGAACGTGCGCGGCGGCAGCATTATGGACTTGAGCGGAAGCACGCTGTTTCTATTCGGCGCAAAGGAACCGAACTACATCTTTCATGGAGAGTGGTGGCGGTTGATCACTGCCGGCTTTTTGCACGCCGGCGTGATCCACATCATGATGAACTCCTGGGGGCTGTACGATCTTGGCATGCAAGCCGAGGAGGCATTCGGCGCGGGCAAACTGATCGTGATTTACGTGCTGAGCTCAATCGCGGGCTTTCTCGCCTCGAGCCTGTTTGCACCTTCGCTCAGCGTGGGAGCCTCGGCGGGGATCTTCGGCTTGATCGGCGCAATGATCGCTTACGGTGTCAATCAACGATCCAGCTTCGGCTCTTACGTCAAAGGTGCTTATACCAGGACGGCCGTTTGGGCCTTGCTGATCAGCTTTCTGATTCCGTATACGGACAACTGGGCTCACATGGGTGGATTGGCGGGTGGGTTTGCCGCAGCTTACGTTGCCGGACATCCGCGCCTTTCGCAGCCCCGGCAGGAACGCTACTGGAACATCGCAGGCCTCGCGATGGCGGGCTTTGTCGTGATCTGTTTCGTGGTGCAGTTGGTGAAGACGCTCAACTACCTGCAGAGCTAGTTTTCTTCGTCTTTGAGTAATCCAGCGCGGCCAACCCGTTCCCCACGTAGATAAACCAGCGAGATGCGACTGAGGCTCTTGATGTCTCTGAGCGGATCGCCATCGATGACGACAATGTTGGCATCCTTGCCCACTTCGATGGTTCCGATGCGACGGCTCTGGCCTAGCAAACCGGCAGCGTTGCGAGTGGATGCCGCGATCGCGTCTTTAGCAGAGACTCCGGCAGCAACATAGAGCTCAAGTTCCTGTTGCATCGTCGGGCCATGAAATACCAATGGATTGCCGGCATCAGAGCCAGAAACCACTTTGACACCCGCGTCAAAAACCCGCTTGAAGTTCGCTTTGACGATCTTCATATCCACCCGGTATTCAGAAGCAGACTGCCATCCCTTTAATGTCTTAAGCGTCGATTGCAACAAATCCCTGGGTACGGCTTGCTGCAGCAGGCTGTCATCGAGTCTTGAGAAATCGCGATCGGCAATCATGCGTTCGGCCTCATAGACACTGAGCGTTGGGTCGTAATAAAGACCCTTGGATGCCATCGCCGTGAGTAGCGGATCGGGCAATGGCTCTGATGGACTGCCGTGTTCCACTCCATCTGCGCCTGCATCGAGGGCGCTCTTCACGTCGGCGGCCCGGGTTGTGTGCACCACCGTTTTAAGCCCAGCCAGCCGGGCTTCGGCGCAGATTGCGGCAAGAATCTTTTCATCGAGCCGCTTCATCGGGGATTTCTCAGTGCCGCTTTCAAGAACAGCCTTGATCCCATCAACACCCTTCTGCTTGAGGTCGCGCACCATTTGGCGGGCATCAGCTTCATCTTTCGGAATGCGAACGAACTGAGCCTCTCCCATCGCCTTCATGTTTGGCGGCAGGTACTGAAGCGCTTGCGTGGGATGACCGCCAGGGGCGGTGAGCAGCGGGCCCACCGCATACAACTCAGCAGCCAGCATCTCACCGCGGGCCTGTTTGTCGCGGAGAGCGAGAACGGAATCCACCCAATCGCCGGTGCTCTTGACTGTTGTCACCCCCGAGAACAGGTAGGCCTTGAGACGCTTCTCGGTGAGCTTTTGATCCTGATACTTCTTTGGATCGTCGTAGAATCCGCCGGGAGCGCCAAGGTGGACATGAGCATCAATCAAGCCGGGAATCACCGTTTTGCCTGCCGCTTCCACTTCAAAGGCATTGAGCTTCTTTGCCTCGGGTGCCTTGCCCACATAGATCTTCTCGATCTTTCCTTCTCGAATCAAAATCGCCCCAGATTCGATCACTTCTCCTGTGCCGGTGATAATGCGGGCATTCTGAATCAGCACGTTTTGCCGGCGGGCAAGTTCCCGATCGAGCATTTTAGTCTTCAGCAGATTTTCTTTGCTTTGAAGATTCCAGGCACCAATCACGAAGAACGGAGCCAACACAGCAAGTACCCATACCTTCGCACGTGGCGGCAGCTTTTCGCCCTTCTCCCAGCGGAACACCTTCAAGGAAATCATTGTGCAGGCGACTGAGGTCACGAGCAGTGCGAGGACAGGCTTCCAGTTATCGATCAACGATTCCTGCCGCAGCAGGATCCCTTGCAGGCCGCTAACCAGATGGGTGGCGGGAATAAACTGAACCAGCTCTTGCGCCCATTCCGGCAGGATCGAAATCGGCACGGTGGCACCGCTCAACAACATCATCGGGAAGTACAGGCACTGGATGATGATCTGGCTTTCAGCCATGGAGTTCGCCACGGCGGCAATGATGCTGCCGATACTTCGCATCGCAAGAATCGCCACCACAACAAACGCAAAAAAGCTCAGCCAGTTCGCCGGCCAGGCCATGCCATATTGGGCGACGCTGATGGCGAGCATCAGAAGCACCACGGGCAGATACTGCAAAACACCAACGACAAGGCCGCTGATCAAAATCGGCAAAGCGCCAGGCGGGGCCACTTTGAAACGGCGCAGAATGCCGTTCTCGCGCTCGGAGACGGCGCGCAGCCCGCCGCCAAAGAACCCATTGCTGAGCAAGCCAATCGTCAGCACGCTTGTCAATGTAGCCGCGATTGTATTGTTCTCCTTGGCCTTGCCAAGAGTCGCGAACAAGAAGAAGAAACCCAGCGGAAATCCGTAGTTGAAAAAGAAGACCGTGCGCTCGCGAAGCGTCAACCGCAGGTTTGAAATGATGTGGGCGAGAAAGGGCTTCATCGACTATTCCCTCAACTTCTTTCCGGTCAGTTCGATGAACACATCTTCGAGCGTAGGCTTCTTGAGGCTGATATCGGTCATACCCAGACCATGGGCGTCGATCCATTTCACAAGGTCCACCACCGTCTTGGCGGGCGCAAGGCTCGAAGTAATCAGGGTCATTCGGTCGAGACTGAGGACGGTATCGGCAGGTACCGATTCGGCCCCAAGAGCGCTCTCGAGGCGGATTTCGATTTTGGTGGCGCCGAGAGTTCTCGCTTGAATCTCGCGCGGCGAACTAGCGGCAATGATGCGGCCCTGGTCGATGATGGCAACCTGGTCGCAGAGTCTTTCGGCTTCTTCGATGTAGTGTGTGGTGAGAATGATCGTCCGCTTGTCCTGCTTGAGTTCTTCAATCAGTTTGTGAATCTCGTGACGCACCTGCGGGTCGAGGCCCGTCGTGGGCTCGTCGAAGAACACGATCTTCGGATCGTTAATTAGAGCGAGCGCAATGGCAACGCGCTGCTTCTGGCCGCCAGACAGCGTTCCGTAATAGGCGTTGCGCTTTTCTTCCAGTTGCAGCCGCGAAATTAATTTGTCCTTCGGGATAGTGCTTTCATAGAAGGCTGCGAACAAATCGAGCGCTTCGGTGACCTTGATCTTCTCCGGAAGGTTGCTCGATTGCAGACAAATGCCGATACGTTCCTTGAGTTGGCGCGTGTCACGTTCCGGATCGAAGCCGAGAACATTCACCTTGCCCGAGGATCGGGATCTCAGGCCTTCGAGGATTTCGACCGTGGTCGTCTTCCCCGCCCCATTGGGCCCGAGTAGCCCAAGTACTTGTCCGGCCTCCACCGTGAAGCTTACGCCTCGAACGGCTTCCACTTCGGCATAGGACTTCTTCAAATCTTCGACGGCAATGACGGTATCGGGCATGCTCGCCTACTGGCGCAACAGAACTTCGATAGAGGCGGCGCAAAAGGCCGGCAGATCCTCAGGCTTGCGCGAGGTAACCAGGTTGCCATCCACAACGACTTCTGCATCCACCCAATCGGCGCCGGCGTTGATGACGTCATCTTTAATGGCGTAAAAGCTCGTTACCTTGCGGCCTTTGAGCATGCGCGAAGAACAGAGCACCCAGGGCCCGTGGCAGATCGCCGCCACCAGTTTGCCAGCCTTGTTGATCTCATGAACAAACGTGGTTGCAGCCGGGTGTCGGCGGATGTGGTCGGGCGCGAATCCGCCCGGAGCGACCACCCCATCGTAATTTTCAGGCTTCACTTCGCTGTAAGACTTCTCGGCCACGGCCGGGTATCCCACCTTGCTGGGATAGTTCTTGCCGGCTTCCGCACCGACCAGATACACTTCGGCGCCGGCTTCCTTCAGTCGGTAATAGGGGTACCAAACCTCCATCTCCTGATAGAGCTGATCGACAAGAACGGCAATGCGTTTTCCCTTAAGTGACATGTAAATTAGCGTACGCCAAGATTGCCGTAGGTGTTCCCTTGTTTGAGCTTCGAAAAGTGCGAGAAGACCATTCGCGTGATGTCTTCCACCGGGGAAAAGGGCTCCTTCAGATAGGTCCCCATCACGGCCAGCACGAATGGCCGCCCTTCGAGGTAAATGATTCCCGTCTCAGTGCGCACGCCTGTCAGCTCGCCCACTTTCGAGGCCACCTCAATCTGTGCCGGAACCGCTTTACGCATATCGGCTTTCACCAGCTTCATCATGGCGATCATGCCCTCGCTGGCCTTGGGGCTGACGGCCTTGCCGTCAAAGATGAGCTTGGCCATGCGCGCCATTTCGATCGGCGTCGAAATGTTCTCTTCGTTGCGCGATGCTGCGGCCTGGTCGATCATCACGCGTTGGAGCCGCGTTTCGAGAAACCCCAACTTAGACATGGTGTGATTGATGTTGGCCATGCCGGCCTTGCGGATGCACCAGTTCGTGGCCGTGTTATCGGACGAGGCGATCATCTCGCGGACGATTTCTTCGATAGTCACTGTCAGGGGACCGTTTTTGAGCCGGTTCTGCAAAACTCCGCTACCGCCGACCAGCTCACCAGGTTGGAGTGTCACAGAGTCTTCAAAGCGCAATTGCCCTTGCTCTCGCAGGCGGAACATTTCGATCAGAATCGGGATCTTGATCGCACTGGCTTGAGGAAACAGTGTCGAGCCGTTGTGGCTCCATTGTTCGCCGGTTTTGAGGTCGATCACCGCGATGCCGAGCACGCCCTCCATCTTTGCTTCGTATGTGGCAACGCCCTGACGCAACTTCGCGGTCAAGAGGTCAGAAACAGACTGACCGGCAAGAATCGAGGAGAAAAACAGGGCAAAATAGGGCAAACGCATGGGTAAATCTTAGCACACAATACTAAGGTTTTATGATCGACACAATTTTGCAATCTAAATGTTCCCAGGTATTTTAAAAATTTTTTATGTTTGTTTTCAATGGTTTATATTATTTTTTTAGCAGTCGCATGCGGAGTGTGCTAAATGTATTGGAGTAAAGGCACATGCAGTGCCTTTAACATCACAAATCAACACTCGATGGAGGTTGTCCACGATGAACATCCGCCCGCTTTATGACCGTATTGTGGTCAAGCGCCTGGAAAATGACGTAGACATGGTGAATGGTCTTTACATTCCCGATTCTGCGAAGGAAAAGCCCCAGGAAGGGGAAGTTGTCGCTGTCGGTAAAGGCAAGCGCCTCGAAGACGGCAAAGTCGTTGCTCTCGACGTGAAGCCCGGCGACCGCATTCTCTTCGGCAAGTATTCCGGTTCGGACATCAAGCTGAACAGCGAAGAATACCTGATCATGCGCGAAGACGAAGTCCTCGGCATTCTGGAAAAGTAAGGGATTAAGAGAGGAACAGAACCATGCCCGCAAAGCAAATTGTTTACGCAGAAAATTCCCGCCAGGCGATCCTGCGCGGTGTCAACCAGTTGGCTGACGCAGTAAAGGTCACCCTGGGCCCCAAGGGCCGTAACGTTGTACTCGAGAAGAAGTTCGGCGGCCCGACGATCACCAAGGACGGCGTCACCGTCGCCAAGGAAGTCGAACTGAAGGATCCGCTCGAAAACATGGGCGCCCAGATGGTTCGCGAAGTGGCTTCGAAGACCAGCGACATCGCTGGCGACGGCACCACCACCGCCACCATTCTTGCTCAGAGCATCTTCCGTGAAGGCGTGAAGCACGTCGCCGCGGGTGCCAACCCGATGGCGCTGAAGCGCGGCATCGACAAGGCGGTTGAAGTTGTTGTGAAGGAAATCGAAAAGCAGGCCGTCAAGGTGACCTCGGACGACAAGATCGCCCAGGTCGGTACGATCTCCGCCAACGGCGACACCGAAATCGGCAACACGATTGCTGAAGCCATGAAGAAGGTCGGCAAGGACGGCGTCATCACGGTTGAAGAATCGAAGACCATGCACACCGAACTGCAGACCGTCGAAGGCATGCAGTTTGACCGTGGCTACCTGAGCCCCTACTTCATCTCCGATCCGGACCGCATGGAAGCCGTGATGGAGAACCCCTACATCCTCATCCACGAGAAGAAGATCAGCAACATGAAGGACCTCCTTCCGTTGCTCGAGCAGATTGCCCGCTCTGGCAGCCCGCTCGTGATCATCGCCGAGGAAGTGGAAGGCGAAGCGCTCGCAACCCTCGTTGTGAACAAGCTGCGTGGCACCTTGAACGTGGCCGCTGTGAAGGCTCCTGGCTTCGGTGACCGCCGCAAGGCAATGCTCGAAGACATCGGCATCCTCACCGGTGGCAAGGCGATCATGGAAGAAACGGGCATCAAGCTCGAAGGCGTTCGTCTCGAAGATCTCGGCCGCGCAAAGCGCATCGTGATCGACAAAGACAACACCACCGTGATCGACGGCTCCGGCGATGCCAAGGGCATCGAAGGCCGCATCAAACAGCTCCGCGCCCAGATCGAAGAAACCACTTCGGACTACGACCGTGAAAAGCTGCAGGAACGTCTGGCGAAGCTCGCCGGCGGCGTTGCGGTGATCAAGGTTGGCGCAGCCACCGAAACCGAAATGAAGGAAAAGAAGGCCCGTGTCGAAGACGCTCTGCACGCCACCCGTGCGGCCGTTGAAGAAGGCATCGTTGCCGGCGGCGGCGTTGCGCTGCTCCGCGCTTCGGCTGCCCTGGCCGGCTTGAGTCTCGCTGGCGACGAAGCCATCGGTGTCAACATCATCAAGCGTGCTTGCGAAGAGCCGGTTCGCCAGATCTCTGGCAACGCTGGTTTCGAAGGCGCCACGATCGTTGAAAAGATCAAGGCCCAGAGCGATGCGAAGTATGGCTTCAACGCTGCCACCGGCACGTTTGAAGACATGATCGCCGCTGGTGTCATCGACCCGGCGAAGGTGACCCGCTCGGCCCTGCAGAACAGTTCTTCGATCAGCGGCCTCATGCTGACCACCGAAGCCATGATCTGCGAGATCCCCGAGAAGAAGGCTGCTGCTCCCGCAGGCGGCGGTCACGGCCCCGAGATGGACTACTAGATTGTAGCCTTATCCGAGTCTTAGGAAACGCCCTCCCGTTCGCGGGAGGGCGTTTTCTTTTTTGGGTTCGCCTCGGGCTAACATTCTAGCGATGGACCTCAAATGGATCGAGCCACACAAGGCCGCGATCAAACGCGAATTCGGCATTGGACGCTACCCCTTTCAGACGCTGGACAATCTGAAGTTACTCGACGAGCTGTTTGCCAAGGCCGGGCCCGATTCGGCAGCGACCTTAAATGGTGGCAAGCTTCTCGACGTGGGCTGCGGCGATGGAGACTTTGGCTTCCACATGAGCCAGCGGGGGCTTGAGGTCGATCTGATCGATTTCGAGGAGACCAACCAGAACAAGCTCGTCATGGCGCGAGAGCTCTCTCGCCGACTGGCAGGGACCCATTCGGTGATCAGCATCGATCTCGACCGCGGCTTTGCTGCCCTCGACTCGTTCTACAACATGGCGATTGCCTTCGGCCTGCTCTATCACTTGAAGAACCCATTTCTGTTTCTCGGTGATCTTGCTGAGATGTGCAGCTATGCCGCAATCAGCACACGCATCGTGGACAGCGGCAACGCGCCTGGGGCTTACCTGGTTGACGACCAGGAGCTCGGTACCGACAACACAAACTACTGGCTGTTTAACTCCGAGGGTCTCGAGCGGCTTGCTATGCGCTGTGGATGGCGTGTGCTTTCGCGTGTGCGCTTTGGGGACAAGAAGTCTGCCGACAGCGGCAAACATGACGCGCGGGAAGCGCTCTTGCTGGCCAGCAAATTCTCCGTTCTGCCGGGAGTTCGCATCCGCAGCGGATTGCACCGAACCGAATACAGCAGCTACCGATGGACGCATCCGTGTTTCCAACTGGAGCTAGCGCCCGGAGCCACACAAATCGAACTCGATTACTATCTACCAAGCCCTTGGCTGGAAGACCACGACTTGGAAGTCGTTTGCCATGGCCAGGCACTACCCTGCTCCAAAAAAACAGGCAAAGACGGTTGTAGCCTGATTGCGGGATTGCCCGACAACGCACGGCAGCTTGAGATCCGCATCCGGCACGCCGGGATTGCATCTGAAGACCAACGCCCCTTGGGAGTCGTGCTGCGCTTCGACGCCAGCAACCTACCCATACGAGTCCGCTAGGGCTGCACGCTGATCGATTCTACTTCTTTAAGCGCATTGCGCAGGTGCCTCTCCAATAAAGCAACCGCACCATCAGCGTCTTTTTTCTGGCAAGCCTTTAAAATCTGCCTGTGCTCTCGCAAACAATCCGGACCGTAGCTCTCCGGGGAGAGATACAGATAATAGAATCGATTCACACTGCCCCGCAGGTTATCGATCAGGCCGAGAGTGCGAGGCTGACGACAGGGAGCATAGAGCGCGGCGTGAAATTCCTGATCGGTGCGCGACCAGTCTGCCCGGTTGGCGATGCTCTCGAGTTGCGCAAGCAGGCTGGCACACAGTTCCAACTCGGCTTTGGTGAAGTTTGGCACGGCCATGCGAAGCGCGTAGGCTTCAAGCAGGATGCGCAAGCCAAACACCTCGCGCAGTTCTTCAACACCAGGATTCGACACAAAAGCGCCACGGTTGGGGTAGAGTTCCACCAACCCTTCGCCCTGCAATTGGCGCAAAGCGTCGCGTACCGGGATGCGGCTGATGCCGAACTTGACGGCGAGTTCTTCCTGTTGCAACTGCTGGCCGGGGCGCAGTTCGTTGCGATAAATGGCATCACGGATGTATTCGGCAACAACCTCGGGCGCAGTCCGGTACTTCGATTGCGACGCAGCAACTCGTTCGGGCATTCTCAGACATCATACCTTGCTGGATATTGTATACATGTATACAATCTGATAAGCTGAACCATGGCCAATCACGGAGCCCTCGTCGCGCTCTCCATCGCATTGATTCTCAGGTCGCTCACCTTTCCCCTCGTGCGCGCCATGCTGGGCGAAGTACCGCTGGAAGTCATTCTGACGTTGCGCTTCTCAATCGCCGCCCTGATTCTGGTTGGCTATTGGTTCGTTAAGGGCAAGCAATTGCCAAAAGGCCGCGACTTCTGGATCACCGCCTTCAGCGGGTTCTGCTGCGTCACGGGCTACCAACTGCTATCAACTCATGGAGTCCGCACTGTGGCCTCCGGCCCTGCAAGTGTCCTGGTCGACACCATGCCGATCTTTGCCACAATTCTCTCTGTCCTGATCCTAAACCATCGCCCCAAGTGGCGGACGTGGACCGGACTGATTGTCGCTCTCAGCGGCGCGGCTTTGATTGCCTTTGGCGAATCTGGCGGGCGCTTTGAATGGAACCTCGGCGTAGGCCTGCTGTTGCTCGCCGCCCTGATCTTCAGCTTCGGCACGATTGCGCAAAAACCGCTCATGAAGCGCTACGATTTTCTCGGCATCACCGCCATCAGCTTTGCCGCTGGTGCGCTGGCGATGTTCCCGTTTGCGCCGAATCTGATCACGACTACCAAGCAAATCCCCCTGCACCATTTGGCCACGATCGGGTTTCTCGCAATCGGCCCCGGCGCACTGGCCTATGGCCTTTGGGGCCATGCCCTCAGCAAACTCCCGGTAGCCAAAGTTTCCGCATCGCTGCTGCTCATCGGGCCGCTCACTTTCCTCATTGCCTGGCTGTTTTTCAACGAAGTGCCCGCCGCACTCAGCATCCTCGGCGCGTCGGTGGCTTGCGCCGGAGTCTGGCTTGTACACTCGGATCAGCACACCTGATATGCACCTTGCTCAACTCAACGTCGCTCGAATGCTCGGCCCTATCGATGGCGAAGTGATGAGGCCCTTCGTTGAACTGTTGAATCCCATTAACGCCATTGCGGAGGCCAGCCCGGGCTTCATTTGGCGAGATCAAACCGAGGCAGGTAACAATACTTCGGTCCGTTTCAACGACGATCCCATGTGGATCGTGAATTTCTCCGTCTGGGAAAGTCCGCAAGCTCTTGAAGCGTTCGTGTATCAAGGCCTGCACAAGTCGGCACTAGGCCGCCGTAAAGAATGGTTTGAAATCCCGAAGATTTCTCACTATGTGCTTTGGTGGATCGAAGAGGGCACCATCCCCACCATAAAAGAAGCCATCGAGCGCCTGGAACACCTGCGGGCAAACGGAGAAAGCGATTACGCCTTTACGTTTCGCTCGGTGAAGCGCAGCTAACCGCCAATCGCGTACATCGGCCTGGGCGGCGGAACAAACTGGGTGGCCCCAATCTCGTGGCCAATCCATTTGCGCATTAGATTTTCCCGGATCGCAGCTTCAACGCTCGCATCATCCCCTGAGCGTAGCTGAGCGCGGATGTCCATCTCTTCAACCGCAAACAGGCAATAACGCAAACGTCCATCGGCAGTCAGCCGGATGCGATTGCAGTTCAGACAAAAAGGCTTGCTGACGCTGGCGATAAAGCCAATGCGACCACCGCCATCCTGATAGCGAAACTCAGTGGCAGGTGCGCGCGGATCTTGATCGGGCACCACATCCAGTTCGCCGAATTCGCCGCGAAGGCGCTCGAGCATCTGGTCCATCGTCAGCACTTGCGACTTGTCCCACAAGCCCTGATGATCGAGCGGCATGAACTCGATAAACCTCACTTCGATTCCGCGTTCGCGCCCGAAGCGAGCCATGGGAAGGATGTCTTCTTCGGTCAAACCCTTCACCGCCACCGCATTCAGCTTGATGGGACCAAACCCCATCTGTTGCGCGATATCAATGCTCTCAAGCACCCGCGGCAACTCGTCGCGTCGTGTGATGTCGAAGAACCGCTGCCTGTCGAGCGTATCCAGATGAACGTTGAGCCGGCGTAAGCCGGCATCATAAAGACTCCTGGCTTGCGCCCCAAGCAATACCGCGTTCGTCGTGAGCGCAATATCTTTAATACCCTCGATCTCATTCAGCTGTGCAATCAGCTTATGTAGATCTTTTCGCGCCAATGGCTCGCCGCCCGTAATGCGCACTTTGCGAATGCCAAGCGCCACGGCGATTTTTGTGAACCGGGCCATCTCTTCAAAGCTGAGGATTTCCTGCTTCGGAGCGTATTGCCCACCTTCTTCCGGCATGCAATAGAAACAGCGAATATTGCAACGGTCGGTGACACTGATCCTCAGGTTGTCGTGCAAACGGCCGAATCGATCTACCAGAGGAGCTTGCATCCATGCTCCCTAAAGCGCGAGCATGCGCTCGATTGGAAGGCGGGCGCGTTCCATGATCGCGGCCGGAAGCTCCACACGGGGCTCAAGAGTTTCGAGGCAGTGGCGCAGTTTCTCAAGCGTGTTCATCCGCATATACGGACACTCGCTGCAATTGCAATTTTCGTTGGGGACGAAGTAAAACTTCTTGTCTGGCGCACCGCGCTCGAGAGAGTGACGCACGCCACTTTCGGTCATGATGATCCACTCCGGGGCATCGCTCTTCACGCAATGTTCGATCAGGGCCGAGGTGGAACCAATGTAGTCGGCCATAGCCAACACTTCGGCGGGGCATTCCGGATGCGCCGCCACCAGCGCGGTGGGATGCGCGATGCGAGCCGCAGTCAGCTTGCGTGCTGCAAACGTCGCATGCACGATACAAGCTCCCTGCCAAATCCGCATGTTCTGACGCCCGGTTTGCTGTTTCACGTAGTTGCCAAGATTGATTTCTGGGCAAAACAGGATCGGCTTCTCGGCAGGAATCGAATTCACTACATCCACGGCATTCCGCGAGGTGCAGATGATGTCGCTCTCTGCTTTCACAGCTGCCGAAGTATTGATGTAGCTGACGACAACATGATCGGGATAGCGCTGTTTAAAGGCTCGCACTTGATCAGCCGGGCAACTATCCACAAGGCTGCATCCGGCGTTTCGATCCGGGACAACCACGATGCGATCAGGATTGAGAAGTTTGGCCGTTTCGGCCATGAACCAGACACCGCAGAATGCGATTACTTCCCCTTCGAATTGCTTGGCCTTGCGGGCCAATTCGAGGCTATCGCCGATTACGTCGGCGAGCTCCTGAATTTCCGATTCCTGGTAGTGATGAGCAAGAATAATCGCTTTGCGCTCACGTTTGAGAGCAAGGATTTTTTCGGCGAGTGAGGTGTGTGTTGCGACTGCGGACATGGAGTGCGGCTTGAATCAACCGCCATGTCTCAAGTGTAGCTTAAGCCCTAGCCAGCAATACCCTTGCGGCGCGGCTTGGGAGCATCCATGGAGAGCAGCTTCGTGGTTCCGGCTGGCGCAGAAACCGGAATTGCACCGCCTCCGCCCAACTGCGGCAGATCGGCAGGAGTATCACTCGTCATGCTCTTGGCGCTAAAGATGCTGCAGGCTTTGGCCAGCTTTTGGACGTCGCCGCCATCTTCCACCACCATCTCGTGCTCTACCCAGTTGCTAAGCGAGATGTTGCGGAAGAACAGTCGTTCCTGAAGAACCATCGACTTGCGATTGAGGAAGAGGCTCTTGCTCTCTCTCGTGTAATGACGCTCTTCGACGCGGAAATCAGCCAGGAAATCATCGAGCGCCTGACGGCGGGCCCGCTCTTCGGTGGAACGAATGGTCTCTTCCATCGTCTTGGAGTGATTGGCAATCGTTGCTCGCGCCTCGGCCATCGCCTCACGCTCCTTCGAAACTGCCACTTCAAGCTTCGATTCCATGATGAAATATGCCATCAGTGCGGAACCGGCGGCAACAAACAGGGGCAGAAACATCCAAAGCATTGCGTCCATCGATATGTGTCCTTAAAGAGAAGATCGGATCGATGTTGCGAAACTTTATAGCCCGTCTACCTTAGCACTGCCTAAGAGTTTTGCTGCAAGACCAAGGCGGAAAGAAAACAGGGCCCCTAAGGTCTGCCCCAGCCAAAACGATAGGCCGGCCATGAATCCGTAGTTTTTCGAATAAAAGGCGCCCAAGCCGTTCAGCCGGTCGGCGCGATCCGTCTCGGCGTCAATCATTTCAAGCGCCGCCCGCTTGCGGGGCAGCACAATGTCTTCCAGCACCAGGATCTTCTTGCCAGCGGCCCGGATCTTGAAGAACAATTCCAGATCCGCGTAGTATTGGCCGTAGGAATCCGGCAGATAGTTCATGCTGACCAGCGACACTTTGGTCACCATCACGGGCTGTTCAAATGGGTATTCCGCCGCAGCCGAGGATACCGATTTCAAATCAGCATCGCCAGGTTTGGGCAGGGTAAAAAACTCGCCTGCGGGACAAACAGCGCCAGCCTGCGAATTCTCACTAAGGCCAGCCAAAAGGCGCTGAATCGTGTCCGGCTGCACTTCCACACCGTTCGGCAGCAAAAAAAGATACTCACCCTTTGCGGTGCGGGTTGCGATGTTGATCGCGCGGGTCCAACCGAAATTGCGGGGCAGCCGCAGAATGGCGATGCCTGCAAACTCATCGTCCATGCGGGCGCTGCCATCCTGGCTGCCGCAATCCACAACGATGATTTCGCTCAGCTCGGGCTCAAGCCGCGCGGCCAGTGCCTGCAAAGTAGGACGCAGCAACTGCGCCTGATGCTGAGAAACAATCAAGATTGAGACACGGGGGCCCTGTGGGGCGGTCAGTTCCGGAGCGAGGGTTTCCATCCACATTCAAGGATAACCTGCGCTAGCGCCTCAATACCGTCCCCTTGGGATCCAGAATCACCTTTAGGGGAGCAGCGCCGGTGGACACTTCAAGCACTTCTTCTTCCGGTCCGGTTCTCAGCCAGCGTGTAATCTTTTTGCCGCCCGGCATCAAAATCTCAACCGGGATATCGAGCTCGAAGTCCTCACCGACCTTGGATTGCTTTAGTCGCAACTCCACAACTTTGCGCGGTGCAACGCCCTTCACCAATGAGGTGAATTCGAGTTGAGGGATCCCAGTGCCATACACCCAGGTCTCGAAGAAATTCACCAGTTCCTTGTCGGGCGCATCCTTCGGCAAGAAAGATGCGGCGGCAAGGCGCAGGTCTTCCGTGCGAAGCGGCTTCGCGGTGAAGTCACGAGCCAACTGTCCCAGCATTTTCAGAAACTCCGCGTCGCCCAGCCGGTTGCGCAGCATATGCAATACCCAGGTGCTCTTGCCGTAAGTGATCGCATGCCATGATGCTGGGTCGGCATGGCGAAGCCGCATCCCAAAGACAATTGGACCAGCGGAATCGTTCGACTTGCCTTCTTTGTCTTCGGCCAGCAATCGCTTCTTGTACTCTTCGAGCACGATGTCGACCGCCTTTGTGCCGTGGCGTTTCTCGAGATAGAGAACCGCAGAGTAATTCGCCAGTGCCTCAGCCAGCCATTCATCACGATAGTTGTCGAAGTCCACCTGATTTCCCCACCATTGATGCGCCAATTCGTGCGCCTCAAGGATTTCGCGGAAATGTCGCCCCTGCCATTCGGCGCGCTCGGCCGCCGGGAGATTCCGGTCTTCGAGGTATGCCAATGTCGACAGATACAAGAACCCAGGAAATCCCTGACCAAACGAACCGGGTATAGGCGCAGCTACAACCCTCGGCAATGGCGGCGGGCCAAACAGCGACGAAAAATAGCTCAGCGCGCCGGCAATTTCTTCAGCCATTGCGGGCATGCGCGACAAAGGCGTAGCGGGCCCCACCGAAGCAGGTGCCATTACGACCGGAACATCCAGCCGCCGCCGCTGGCCGGGCGTCGCAGGGGGCGGAAGAAACACAGCCACCGGGCGCGGCTCAAGCGCTGACTCCAGCGTCTTGTTCGCATACACCTCCACCTCAAAGCCGCCCCGCTTCACGGCTGACGATTCAAACGAACCGAGGTTAAAGCCAAACAGCCGCAAGGGCTTGTCCACCTTGCAGGTCGTGGTCTTCAATTCACCTTTTACGGATTCGGTCCGCACACCCGGACAAACCAGCGTCAGTTCCTTCGGATGCTCGAAGCTGGCTTCAAACGGAGCCGCCTGAAACTGCAATTGCGGGAACCAGCTCGCGCGGCTGGCGAGGTATAAAACTCCATTTCCAGCACGGACAAACAGATCGCCTTCCTCTTCAATCTCAAGCACACCTTCCTCGTCCTTTGAGATGGGTGCCGCGGGCTCAAAAAGAGCAACTTCCGAATCCCCATTGCGTAACAGATTGGCTCGCAGCGCATCCCTTTGAAAGACCGCGATCGGTTCGCCCTTCCATCGAGCCGCCGTCACCTGCAATCGCGGGGAGAGGTCCAGCGGCAGGGCCGCCAGGCCATCGCGGTTGGATCGCAATGATAATCGGGCCGTTGCCTGAAAGCGCAAGTCCGCCCCAATCGAGGCCTTTATCTGAAATCTCTCGATAGTGGCAACTGGCGGCGGGATAGCTCTGGGCTGCGCTCGCTTCGGCTCGAAGTGTGCCCAGAAGTGATACCGGTTTCGACCTTCTACATTTTCGAGTTGCCCAACCAACAACTCCTCGCGATTGCGCGGGTCAAAATAGATATCGAAATTGCCGAGCTTCTTGCCAGAGAGAGCCGCAAAAAAGCACCCACGCTCGGGGCTGATGCCGTTGCTGAGATCCTCAAGCAGTCGCGTCTCAAGACTGCCATTCAAATTGCGAACAGTTTCATTCCATTTCTCGGCAATCAAAACTCCGCGCTCCGGGCTTCGCTGTGCGGTCTCAGACTTCTCAAGTTGCTCAAGCCACTTCTCGCCCGTACCGTCAGTAAACAGAAACACTGCCGCCTGAAAATGCTCGTCCAGATTGGGTGCCCCGGTGAAGCTGGCCAAGGATCGCCGCTCCATTCGATTGGGCGGGATCATCAGTACCTCGGCGTCTTCAATCGCCTCATTGGCGACAAATACGGCGCCCGTTCGCACTCCATTCGCTGGTTTGCGGAAGATCAGCACACCTTCAGTGAGAAACAGCCGCACTTCGTTTCGGCGATAGGCAAATTCTCGCACCCGAAAGCAGGTTGTCGGATCCAGCGAAGCATCCCGCAGCGACTGGCTAAGCTGTTGCAGTTTGCCCACGGGCTGGGCAGCAAGCGAAAGACCAAACAGGAGCAGAAACCACTTCACGACTCCAGTTTAATCTGCCGAGCCTTCGGCCTCTAATCCTTCGGCGACGATTTCGCCCTCGCCTTCCACAACCACACGACCATAACCATCGCGTGGAGTAAATTCGAACTGAATTCGTTCACGCGGATCCGGGTTTGGCAAGCTGCGGCCCAACAGGTAAGTGAGATGGAAGTGAGAGGCAAACCCGGCAGAGAGCTGACCGAGCAGATCAGGCAGCAGATCGACGTTGCGAGCCAGGATCAAGCTACCCTTGCGACTCTGACAAAACTGGCTCCATACCTTATGGGACTCTTCTTCGAGTTGGCGGCAGCAGATCAAGTTCAGCGTCAAGCCTTGGCGTTCAAACAGCTGAGCCCAGGTTTCAGGCGGTGCGGCCGGCAATTCGCATTCCGGGTCCACTAAAGCGACGATCACTCTTTTTGTGGATTCCACTGGAAAACGTGTCGCAACTCGTTCTACAGATTCCATCCATTTGGAAGCGGCGTGCCGAACAGACCGCAGCTGATCCTCAACAAGAATAGGCTTGGCAGTGGTAAACGGTAGTAAACCATCTTCTTCGGTGTCGGCGCTGCTCAACTTGTACTTCTGAATTGACCAGGCGTCCTCGGGCCGCTTGCCAACAACGGCTTGCTCCACGGCGGCTACCAACTTCGATGCGTAACTGTTACTGATACCTACCCGCAATGGAACAACGAGCGCGACATGAGCCGGATCCGCATTGCCACGAGCCTCAAAGTAAAACTGGTCGATCCTGAGATCGCCATCCTTGATCAGAACCTGTGTGGCTTGCAGGTCCTTCGCACACAACAGATCGCAGTTTGGCTTTCGCAACAGAAAGCTGCAACGAACCCTGCCCCGCGAGCTCCGCTCAAAAGCAACCATTTGGAATTGCAACTTCGGGCAACTGCGCAGCTCCTCAAAGTTCTTCTTGATCTTTCTCCCCGCGTTCAACAACGCAAACTTGATTCGTCCGGTCTTCAGGGATAAGTTCTCATGCACCAGCGGCAGAAAACGGGGGTCTCCTGTTTGGCCGAGCAACCAAATCCCGGCAAGTTGTCGCGGAACTTCTACCTCGCGAAACAACTTCAGCACACCTCGAATCGCACAAGGCTCGCCGGCAAGATAAAGCCCGTAAAGCGCATTGGCAACGATGCGATGATGAAGGTCCTTTGAGGCGATCTTAAGCAGCTGAATCGCGTCGGCGTCACGCCTCCCCCACAGAGATTCGACAGCATTGGCGCGCACGCGCGGGTCCGGGTCTTTCAACCAACCCTGCTTTTGGGGACTCACCCGCGAGCTGCCGGCTGCAATCACAGCCACTTTGGAGCGTACGCGTTCGTCCGGATGCTCAACCAGGCTCGATAGGATCCCGCCGAGTTTGTCTACATCCACCGAACGGGAAAGAATGTCCAGAACGCGGGAGAACTCAGCATTGGCCAACCCCGAGGTGTTCTTTTCGAGTTCCGCCTTTACATTCGCGATCAAACTCACTTGATAGCTGGGGTCATTCTTTGTCGAGACCCGTAACAACCGCGCCGCTTCGTCGAGGCTCAGCAAGTCTGCGGTAACCAACATCTGACTTAGACTGGACGAATCTTCGCGGCAAACCTGCAGCAATAATTGCGAAAAGCTATTGCCCGACCCTTGCTCGAGAACGCCGATGGCCATCCGCAAGAAATCCGCGCGATGCTCAGCCTTCCACTCCTGCATCTGCTGGTGCCCGAGCTTGGGATCTTCGCCGAAAATTCTCTCAAGTTCCTGAATTGAGAAGCTGGTTTCCGCCACCTAGCGCTTATCGGCGACGCGGAGCCTCTATTGAGCGAATCAACGAAAGAAAGAAAACAACCCTCGTTTACGGGGTTTTGAGGCGCCAACGAGTGGTTTTCCAGCCAGCACAGCAGCTGGATTACCGCGGAACAGGATCTCGGCCGTTTCGGGATCCCATCGTTTCGCAACCAGAGCGCAAGCCGCATCAAGTATTGGCGGCCGCCGCTTCAAGTCATGCGCATCGCTGGCGATAAAGTGAACCAGCCCGGCATCCATCAGCGTCTCACTGAACTGCTTGGCACGCCCCCCAAACTGGCCATCGAGACTCTGCCCAGTCACCTGGATCGAGCACCCCATCTCCACCCAGCCCATCAAATCCTTCAGCCGCTGCTGGAGCAGTTGATTCCGCTCCGGATGCGTCATGACCGGGGTCATCCCCGCCGACAGAAGATCATCGAAAATCTGCGTCGTGTTCTTGAGGATCAACAAATCGGAAAACTCGACCAGCAGATAGGGCCCACCCGCGATCGTGTACTTGCGTGGCTGCCGCAAGGCGTCTTCGATGTTTTCGTATTGCAAATGAAAATCGCAGCCCAAATGAACGCGCACACCACTATCGTTGGCGGCATCGAGCGCGGCCTTGCGCTCAGCAATTACACCTGGATCGTATTTGTATTCGAGGTTTGCGTGCGGGCTCGCCACGATATCCGTCGTGCCATGCCGCCCTGCCATCCGCAACATGTTGAGGCTGGTTTCAAGATCAGGCGATCCATCGTCCATCCCGTACAGCACATGGCTATGGATATCAATCACGAGAGGTTAGATAAACATTTCTTCGTCCTGAGTGGCGTGCACCACGGACGGGCGTCGGCTTTTGAACAGAAAACCGAACGCACTCTTCACACCGGTAGCCAGGGCACTGACTTCCCGGATCGGCTTCATCAACCCGTCTTGCGTGGTGTTGACGAGACCTTGAATTTTGTCCACGGTCTCGCCCACAACAAGTTCCATCCGTTCCAGCTGGACCTTGGCCCGGTCACTGGCATCGGTCACAACGGAATCGATTTTGATCAACTGGGAATGAGCCGAATCCAGAATCAGATTGGTCTTCTTCGAGATCTCCAGCATTTGCGTGCGGCTATCGTCGATCGTCACCTTGGCCGATTCGAGCGTCCTCTCGGCTTTCTCAAGCAGTGGCTTCGATTCCTCATGAATCGCCTGCATCTTCTTGCGAAGTCCAAACAGAGCGATGCATTGGCCCAGTTGCGACAGCGCGCTCAGGGCCACAAACACGATCAGGACGATCATCAACGTCGGGTCAACCATTCCGATTCTCCAGTTTCAATATCGGCCGAGGGCGATCAGAACTCTATACACCTTCGGTTTCAGGATTGCTACCGTGGGCTTCACGATAGGCCTGACGGCCGGCTTCGACAGCGGCAGCAACCTGCTCGCGTTGCCGCAGCACGGCGTCTTTGCCGCGTTCGATGAAATCGCTAGCGGTCTCACGGAACTCACCGGACTTGCGATTCAACAGGTCGCGGCCTTCATCGGCGTGGCCCTTCAACATGGCTCGGGTTTCCTCACCGGATTTGGGCGCGAACAACAGCCCCACGGCCAATCCAACCCCAATGCCCAGGAAAAAGTAGGGCAAGTTATTTCGTTCTTCCATTACTGGATACCTCCTTAGGGAAACTACTGCCTTCAGTGTACATGCTAAGCTCCAATCGTGCCGATTGGAAAAGCGCCCAAGCGTGTGGATCGCCATGCCCTGCAACAGTATGCAACCTTACTGCTGGCCCAGCGGGCAATGTCGAGCGGCGAGATGCGCCAGAAACTCAAACTCCGCGCCCTCAGCGCCGCCGATGTCGAAGCAGTGATCGAGCAGTTGGTCGAATATGGTGCGCTGAACGACGCCAACTACGCTGCCGCCTACGCTAGTGCCCGCAAGGAAAACCAGGGCTTCGGCCAGGCCCGGGTCTTGCGCGATCTCAACAAGAAGCGCATCCCCTCTGAGTTAGCCCGCGACGCCGTCAGCGCCACCTTTGAAGGCACCGACGAAACCGCGATGATCGAAGACTACCTGGCGCGCAAATTCCGCGGCAAGAACCTGCCGGAATACCTCTCCGATCCGAAGCATCTCGCATCAGCCTTTCGGCGTCTGCGCACAGCCGGATACTCCTCTTCGGCCACGCTCAAGGTTTTGCGCAAGCACTCCAGTGCAGCCGCTGACATCGTCGAAGACGACGAAAACTAGCGATTGCTCCATTCACTGCAGCCCGTTACTTCGAGCTTGTAGCGCCCCGTTGTGAATGGCGAAAAGCTGCTGACGTCCAGTCGGTAAACCCCGTTCGCCAACAGAGTGGTTTGAATTCTCGGCTGGCTGCCTTCCGTGTCATCTTCAAAAGCCACGGTTGCGCCGGAGGGGGCGATCAGATACATCACTCCGTCGAATCCGGCCTCGGCGATACGAGCATTCAACTGCTGCCCCGCGCGTCCTTCAAACAGGTACAGATCCGAGTTGTAAAAATCGCCTCGCCGTCCAGACTTGCTGGACGCGGTTATTAATTCCCCATCCACGGTCGCCGGGCAAGCTGTGATCACCTTCGGCAAGGCAGCAGGGTCCGTGACGGACGCCTGCAGTTGCATATTGAGAGTAAAGGGTCCTGTCTGGCCAGGGTCGAATGAGGTCATCAGAATCCGGTAGGTGCCTTTAATGGGGAGCGTCAACGCACCGCTAACGGGGATTCTCGAATTCGAACCGCCGCCGCTATCGTCATCCGCTGCTAAAAAGATATTGCCCGGCCCATAGAGGTAAATGAAGGTATCCACCGCACGGGATGCGGCATTGATGGTCACGCGTTGACCTGCGTCGGCTTGAAAGGTGTAGACCTTCGTGTAGTACTGCGCAGGCAAACCTTCAAACAGACAATCGTTCGTTGTCAGTTCGGCCGCCACCTCCACCCCGGAGGTGATCGGCTGCGCCACGCAACTGGTGTTCTGGCGGATGACAACGGATCGTCCCGCCACCAACACGGTGCTGCGGCGCGACGCCCCAGTTTGATTGGCAGCGATTTGAACCTTCACCAGACCAGACGCCTTTGGATTGGTAGGCTCGCCGAATCGGATCCAGTCGTTGCCAGGTCCTGCGCTCCACGCCTCGCATACGCTCGATCGGGCCACGAGAATGGCAACCGTTGCCGCCTTGTCGGAGATTTCGATCGTCTCGGGCGTCACCGTCGCACTGCAAGGCGGCGCCGGGTTTTCGGCTGTCGACCACACAAACGCGTAGTCTTGCGGCCCCACAGCCAAATCCTTTGCATTCACGACGATCTTCCATTTTCCTGCCGCAGGCTGCGCCACAGCCACCTGCTCCACATTGTCGAGAACGTTCTCGCCAGCCACAGCGTCAGCCTCGGGCTTCTGAGGATTCAAAACGAACGGCAGCAGGGTTCGTCCGTCAGGCGATATCAGCCGTAGGTCCAGATTGTTCATCAATTGCCGCGTGCGCCCCGCAGGAGCCGGCGGATCAGACCACGCCAGCATGACCCGCAACGCAGGTTGCCCCGCCGGCAGTTCAAACTCAAACTCCTTGGTCTCGCCACTGAGGACACTACCCGTATTCCAATGGTCGTCATCCACAATCTTTAGAGCTTTCACGCCATCCGGAATCCCATAGCCATAGCTATAATCCGGCCCGGGATTGCCCAGGTCATTTGCCGTATTCAAGATCATCGCCCGCAGCAATTCCGGAGCAGGGGCCTTGCCATGCTTTCCTCGATGCCGGTTGATCAGCAACGCAGACAACCCCGATACTGCCGGGGCCGACATCGAGGTCCCGGAAAGACTTCTGGTGGCGTTACGAGTCGCAGTCGACAATACACCGACGCCCAGAGCAACGACGTCCGGCTTCAATCGCCCGTCCCGGGCAGGGCCAAAGCTCGAGAAGCCGCTGATCGCGTTGCCAATATCTACTGCACCCACCGTCATGATGTTCTTTGCCGCGCCAGGGGAAGGCGCGGAATAAAACCCTCCACGCGCCGAGACAAGACACTGGCTGAGATCCCTCTCGTTGCCAGCCGAAAATACGATTGGAAACTTTTCCTGGTAAACGATGCGATCCAGCTCGCGGTCAAAAGACAAGTAGTCTCCAAGCACGCTGCAACTGTTGAGGCCTTCGCTGACCGAGATTAACCAGGAGTTCTGCGCCAGATCGGCCGAGTGCAATTGCTTCGAATTGAGATTCGCCGAAATCCCGGCGGACACAGTATTAAAGGGCATGGAAACCAGCCGTGCAGCCGGAGCCATCCCTTTCAGCCGCGGATCTGTCGAACCAGCTGCCGCGACGGTCCCAGCCACATGCGTGCCGTGATCACGCCCTGCAATCGTTTGGGTTTGCAGCAACCGGTCGCCAAACTCGGGATGTGTCGCCACCGGGTCATCGACAATGGCGACCGTCGCCCCAGCTCCGTCCATGGCGAATTGCTCCTGCAATTCCTTCACCTTGATCAAGGCCGCGCTGTCAGAGTTATTCGCCAGCCTATAGGGCCCAAAAACAGGCTCCACCACTTTTACCCAATCCATCGCCGCCACCCGCTTCAAGTCATCAAGCCGCACCTTCACCGTCAGCCTCTCGAAGTAATCGCTCCGCTCCACAACCTGCGCACCAATCCTGTCCATCTCCCACTGCGCTTCGTCCGCAGAGACATCCTTATGGAAGTACACAAGCACCTCAGCGCCCTCTTCCCCTCGCATTTTCACCCGCGCCCAGATCGGCACCTCATCCCCGCGCAGCGATTCATGAAGCTTCTGCTCGGTCTCAAGCGGCTTGCCCAGCCGCGCCAGCGGCGAAGCACTGTCCACTGAGACAATCCACTCCCCATCACCCAATGGCTCCAACGCCCGGAAGCCCTGCGCGGCGAGACTGCGCTCGCTCACGCCTCTTGATCCCTTCACAATCAGGTGAATCTTCTCCGCGAACAACCCACCCGTCAACAACATCAACACTGCAAAGCGATACCACATAGCTTCGACGCTAACATAGTGAGAAATGGAGAAACGGCTCACAGCCCACGCCAAAGCCGCTGGTTGAGCGTCCAAACTCGCGCCAGGGGTCCTGGCGCAGGCGCTTTCCCGGCTCCCAAGGGCCACCAATCCGCAAGTTCTGCTCGGGTTTGAGACATCGGACGATGCCGGTGTATACAAGCTCTCGCCGGACTGCGCCCTAGTTCAGACGCTCGATTTCTTCACTCCCATCGTCGACGACCCCTATCAATTTGGCGCCATCGCTGCCGCTAATTCACTTAGTGACGTCTACGCGATGGGCGGCAAGCCGATCACAGCCCTCTCGATCCTCTGCTATCCGGCCAAGGACGAGATCGAAGTGCTTCAGGCGATCCTCGCCGGAGGAGCCGACAAGATGATTGAGGCTGGCTGCGCTCTGCTCGGTGGCCATTCGGTTGCCGACGATACCGTCAAATTCGGTTTTTCCGTCACGGGCCTCGTCCACCCGGACCGCTTCCGCGCCAACGCTCATGCCAAGCCCGGGGATGCTCTCGTGCTCACCAAGCCGCTCGGCACCGGCGTCATCGCCACAGCTCTCAAGCGTAGCCTCGCCTCGCCCGAATCCGTCGCCGCCGCTACCCAATCGATGCTCAAGCTCAATCGTGAAGCCGCCGAGGCCATGGACCCATTCGACGTTCACGGCTGCACTGACATCACTGGGTTCGGACTTCTCGGCCATGCCCGCGAGATTGCCGTTGCCTCAAACGTCACGCTCGAAATTGATTCGACGCTCTTGCCCATTCTTCCTGGCGCGCTCGAGGCGATCGAGAACGGCGCCGTCCCTGGCGGGCTGAACAACAATCGACAATACGCCTCCGCCGATGTCTTCGCGGGCGCCTCTGTTTCCCCCGCCCGCCTCACTCTGATGTATGACCCGCAGACGAGCGGCGGTCTGCTGATTTCCCTTCCCCAAGACGACGCACTTCGCCTCGTCTCCGCCGTCCCGGCTACCGTCATCGGCCAAGTTACCGAACGAAAGGAATTCCCGCTCTGGGTACTCTAAGCTACAACCCCATCATCGTCGCCCTCGATGTTGAAAACGGCCATCAGGCCCTCCAACTCATCGACCAGCTCGGCGACTCGATCGACTTCTACAAGATCGGCATGGAACTCTACGCCGCTGAAGGCACCACCATCGTCCGGCAAGTCCTCGGTCTCGGCAAGAAAGTGTTTCTGGATCTCAAATTCCACGACATCCCGGAAACCGTCAAGCGAGCTGTCAACCGTGCGGCCAGCCTCGGCGTCGATCTCCTCACGGTCCATGCCTACCCGCAGGTGATGGCGGCCGCTGTTGAAGGAAAGGGCGATTCCTCGATGCGGGTTCTGGGCGTTACGGTCCTCACCAGCCTTGGCGATTCCGACCTGCTCGAAATCGGCTATCCGGCTGGGACCAGCCCCGCGGATCTGGTGCGCAGAAGGGTCCAACAGGGGATCAGCGCCGGAATTGACGGTTTCGTTTGCTCTCCCCTGGAGGTGCAGTCAGTCCGGGCTCTTTCCGGCCCGCAAAAAGTCCTGGTTACCCCAGGCGTCCGTTCCGCCGGAAAGGACACGGGGGACCAAAAACGCGTCGCCACTCCCGCCCAGGCCCTCATCGATGGCGCTTCGTACCTTGTCGTGGGCCGACAGATCACTCGCTCTCAAACCCCGCAAACTGAAGCACTTGCCGTCCTTTCCGAGATCAACACACTCTAACTCTTTCAATCCATTCATTTTTTCTATGGGTTAAAGGATTTTAATTCCAATACAGAATGGTTGCGATCAAGTCGCTATTCTGCTAAACCTGATGGGGTCAGGCGGCAACCTCCGTTTGAATTCAGGGGAAAGGAATTTGAAAATAATGAATAGGACGCTAGTCGCTCTCTCGCTAGTAGTCTGTCTGGGCCTCCCTGCCTATAGTCAGTCACTTACGTCTCTCAACGGCGCTATTGTCGACCCCACCGGAGCTGCGGTTCCTGGTTCGACGATTACGCTCACCAACACCGAAAACAACAGTAAGCGCGAGGTCGTTACCGACACCACCGGCAAATACTCCATCCAGGCGCTGCAACCCGGCACCTACAAGCTGCTCGCCAAGAAATCTGGGTTCTCTGATATCTCTGTCCAGCAGATCCGTCTCCTGGTCAACACTCCCGCCACCCTCAACCTCACCTTTGAAACTGTCGGCTCGGTGGCGCAAACCATTGAAATTTCCGCCGAAGGCGTTCAGTTGAACACCGTCGACGCCACCTTAGGCAACTCCTTCGGCACCAAGCCGATCACCCAGTTGCCCTTCGAAGGCCGCCGCGCGGATCGCATTCTCAGCCTGCAGCCCGGTATCTCCAACATTGGCGATTCCGACACGGTCAACGGCGGCTCGAACGTCGCGACTGACCGTGGCGGCGTCGTCAACGGCGGCAAGAGCGACCAGTCGAACCTCACGCTCGACGGTGTCGACATCAACAACCAGCAGACCCGCGAACCCTTCAACGGCGCTCTCCGCGTTACGCTCGATTCCGTGCAGGAATTCCGCGTCACCACCTCAAACGCTAACGCCGACAGCTCACGCGGTTCCGGTGCGCAGATCACACTCGTTACCCGCTCGGGCACCAACGAGCTGCACGGCGCAGCCTATTGGTTTGTGCGCAACAAGATGTTCAATTCGAACACCTTCTTTAACAACCTCACCGTGGGCGCAGATGGTCGGGGCCTACCCACTCCAAAGCTGAACCGTAACACCTACGGCGGCCGCATCGGTGGCCCGGCAATCAAGAACAAGCTGTTCTACTTCGCCAATTGGGAAGGCCAGCAGGACCGCCTTGAGCAGTCCGTCATCCGCACCGTGCCGCGCGAAAACATGCGCAACGGGATCGTCGATTACCTCAGCGTTGGCGGTAGCCGTGTTTCGGTCCCGGCAACTGAACTGGTGTCCAAGATTGCTGGCGCTGGCTCGCTCAATCAAGCGGCCCTCCAGGTTCTCCGTTCCTACCCTCTCCCGAACGACTTCACCACTGGTGACGGCATCAACACCGCCGGCTTCCGGTTCAACTCACCGCTTGCCTCTCGTTACAACACTTATGTCGCCAAGATCGACTATGTTTTCAACGACAGAAATCGTATCTTCGCCCGTGGCCAGTTGCAGAACGACAACATCGGCGGTGCCCCGCAGTTCCCGGGCGCTGCGCCGAACTTTGTGGACCTCAACAACTCCAAGGGACTTGCTCTCGGCTGGGATTCCACTGTGAACAACTCACTGATCTCTTCCACCCGCTGGGGCATTACCCGGCAGGGCCTTGAGACCTCGGGTATCGGTCAGTATGCCATCACCAGCTTCCGTGGCCTGGATAATCCGGTCGGCCTCACCCGCTCGTTCCGGCGCTTTTCACCCACCTATAACTTCACCCAGGACTTCACCTGGACCAAAGGCAAGCACACCGTGCAGTTCGGTGGTAGCATCCGCGTCTTCCAGAACGATCGCAGCAACTTCGCGAACAGCTTCTTTGGATCTGCGATCAACTCCTCCTGGATGACGGCCGCGGGCCAAATTTTAAGCGCTCCCTGGACCGACGCCGCCCTCGGCAACAACCGCATCAACGCCGGTTCGCGTACGTCGTTTAACGACACTACTGCCGCAGTGCTCGGTCTCGTGACCCAGGTCACCAGCCGTTACAACTACACTCCGAACGCCGACGGCAGCGTCAACGCTCAGGCACCTGGCACCCCTGTGCTGAGGAATTTCCAGGGCGAAGAAGCCGAAATGTACATCTCCGACACCTGGAAGGCTACACGCAACCTCACCATCACCGGTGGCGTTCGCTATATGCACTGGCCGGCCATTTACGAGAAGAACGGCGTCCAAACCAGCACGAACATTCCACTCAGCGACTGGTTCGACACCCGTGTCGCCAATGCCGGCAACGGTCTGGCCGGCAACACTGGCCTCCCGCCGATCTCTTATCAGTTGGCCAACAAGGGCGGCCGTCCGCTCTATGACAACCTGAAGAACTGGTCGCCCCGTCTGGCCATGGCCTATGCCCCCGATGCCAAGTCTGGTCTCTCGAAGTTCCTCTTCGGCGGCCCCGGCAAGAGCGTCATCCGCGCCGGCTTCGGCATCTATTACGACGTGCTCGGCTCCGGTCTTGTGCGCGACTTCGACGCCTCGGCCCTCGGCCTGTCTACCACGCTGAACAATGCTTCGGGCCGCGAAACCGTCGCAGGCGCCCCGCGCTATACCGGCATCTTCGGCATCCCGCAGCAGCTGGTCAGCCCGCCGCCTCCGGCACAGTTCCCGGTAACTCAGCCCAATAACTTCGCCATCACCAACTCTCTCGACGACCGTCTGCGCGCTCCTTACACGATGCGCTACAACTTGACGTTTGCTCGTGAGTTCAATGGTGGTTGGAACGTTAGCCTCGGCTACGTCGCGAGCCAGGGCAAGCGCACCATCAACAGCGAAGATTTGGCCACCCCGCTCAACATTCGCGATCCGCAATCCGGTACGGATTATTTCACCGCGGCCACTGCGCTTACGGATCTGATCCGCCGCAACGTCCCGGTCGCCCAGGTTCCGCGGATTCCCTTCTGGGAAAACATGACTCCGGGCTTCGCCGGCAGAGGCCTCACCGCCACTCAGGCTGCCTACAACCTCTACGCGGATTTCTATCCCGATGCGACGGGTGCGCTCGAAAACTTCGACCGCTTCAGCGATCCTTCGCCCTCGCGCCTGGGACCCTTCGCTTTCTACAGCCGCCAGTACTCCTACTTGCGCGCTCTTCGCTCTGTCGGCTTCTCCACTTACAACTCAGCTCAGTTGACGGTTCAGAAGCGCTTCGCAAGTGGCAATCAGGTTGGCTTTAACTGGACCTGGTCTCACTCGATCGACACAGGCTCCACCTCTGAAGACAATGCTACTGCTGGCCGCGGCATCTCCATCAACCCGTACAACCGCTACCAGATGCGTGGCTCGTCAGACTTTGACCAGCGCCACAACTTCAATGCGAACTGGGTTTACGCCCTGCCCTTCGGCAAGGGTCAGAAGTTCCTGTCCGGCGCCAGCGGCGTCGCCAACACCATCTTTGGTGGCTGGCAGCTTGGCGGCATCTACCGTCAGACTTCTGGCTTGCCGGTCTCGGTCGGTCATAACCGCACCTGGCCCACCAACTACAACATCACCGGCTGGGCCACCCAGATCGACAATGTTGTCGACGGTACCAACAAGAATGCTCCGGCACCTCCCGGAGGCCGCTCCGGCCCGAATATCTTCGTGGATCCGGTCGGTGCACTCAAAGCCTTCACCTTCACCAACCCCGGTGAAATCGGCAACCGCAATTCGGTTCGTGGCGATGGTTTGTTTAATATCGACATAAACCTGGCCAAGAACTTCGCGATCCGCGAAGGTCATTCGCTCCAGTTGCGCTGGGAAGTCTTCAACGTCACCAACTCGGTGCGGTTCGACCCCCTTAATATCAACCTGGCGTTGTCCAACCCCTCGGCGTTCGGCCGCTATGCCGGAACCTTGGGCGGACCCCGCGTCATTCAGTTCGCTCTCCGCTACGACTTCTAAGTCTTCGCTGAAAGCTGGTTCAAACCTTAAGGGCGGGTCTTCGGACCCGCCCTTAAAACGTTAGGCCGTATTCGAGCACCAACCCGTTCTCGCCATTCTGGGGATGATTGGCAATCTTGTAAGCCACGACGATCACTTGATTCTTCGGCAGATGAAAGCTCACACCCGGAATGAAGAACCCGAAGTCATACTTGCCCCTCATCCACTCCCCTACAATCTGCATCCGGTGATGAAATAGCGGTTGTTCAAACGAACACAGAAAGTTGCCCGTGTTCTTCAGCAACAGCTCATTCGTCCCGTAGAACCCGCCCGCAGTCAAACGCGTCCCAGTCCCGGGCGTTCTAAAACTCATATGTGAGTAGGAAAAACTGCCCAGCCCTTTCCCACGATGGTTCATCACCATCATCTGCCCTACGGTCAGCTTCAGCTCCAGCTCTTCATGAGACTCCTTCAAGAACTGAGGTGAACTCTTGAACCCGATCCCGGTGGCGAAGTTTTTCGCAGCAGGTCCACCGGCGTTGTAGTTTGTCACTGCCAACTCGGTCGATTTTCCTACTCCATAGGCGTAAAAGTTCGTCCCATACCAGTAACGGCCCGCCATCTGAGGCCGCACTTGCGTCTCGTGCATTAAGAAATGTTTTCCCTTGGGCGTGATGTCCGCCGAAGGTATGTTCACGATAGCTTGTTGACAATAAAGGAGATGAGGTGCTGCCAGACAAGACAGTAGAACATGCGGCTTCACTAAACAGATTATAATATGCGCACTTCAGCACATTTCAATACAAATGCACGTAGCGGTGCAGCAGAACAATCTGCCCGCAATGGTACGTGTTGTGACTGGCAATCCCCAGCAGCATGTGTGCGATGTCATAGGCTCTGCCAGGCACCTGTTCGGCCAGCCGCTTATCGTCCAAAGTAGCCGTTCGTTGGGTCAATCGGTCCGCTGAATCCCGCAGTCGTTGTACTTCCAATTTCCAGGAATTTTCGGATAAATCCGTGATCGCATGCCAACCCAATTGGTCGGCTTGCTCGTTCTGGGGAAGTGGCTTTCCAGACAGTGCGTCCAGTCCCGCCTCGTGCCAGCATCGCATGTGCTGCACGAGTTGCCAGATCGAGTGATTCGCTACCGGAGTCTTAGCCCCTGCTTTTGCAGAGTCTAAGCCGTGCAGTACCTCCAAAACGGCTGGGCCGTGCCATCCCTCGTGGAAGATGGATCGGCGGAGCTGTCCCGCAATTCGAATCGATTGGCGCATTTACTGGCGTCTTAGCTTAGTGCATCCTATCAGGAGTTAGACGTCGGCTTCGCAGGATTTTTTCGTAATTTCATGGCGAAATTTAAACATTGGCACTAATTGCAGTCTGACGAACGGTGCACCCAGGAGGTCAATCAATGGTCCCCCGTATAACCGATAGGTGATCGCATCCGTAAGACGCGTGCCTCGACCTTCCCGTTCGAATCGATGCTCATGATGCCAATACGCAAATGGTCCCCGCTCTTGTTCGTCAATAAATAAATTTGGCGGCGAACAGGCCGTATGCACCGCATGCCATTCTGCTGCAATCGGCCCGAGCACGGGCACTTTGATCACTAGCCTCGCCCCAACTCCAATTCCGCCCGTGCGGGAGACGACGCGAATTCCCGCACCCGGCGGGCTCAGCTTCTCAAGCGCGTCGGGCGCCTCGTGAAAAGCCCAGACTCGCTCAATGGGAGCATCAATGTAACAACTGGTGGTAAATTCTGGCACTGGGATTTAGAAGCTCGGATAGACTATGTAGTTTCGATGTTGCTCGAGTTGAAATCGGTTCAGAAGCGTTTCGGCGGGGTCACCGCTCTTCGAAATGGCAATCTCTCCGTCCGCGCAGGAGAAGTCCATCTGTTGATGGGCGAGAACGGCGCAGGCAAAAGCACCATGATGAAAATCGTGGCGGGCATGCAAGGCTATGATGGCGGCGAGATGCTGTTTGAAGGCCGCCCCGTGCGCTTCAACAGCCCCAAGGAAGCAGCAGCCAGCGGGATCGCGATGGTTCATCAGGAAAGCCTGCTTGCCCCGCACCTCACCGTGGGGGAGAACATCTTCCTGGGCCGCGAAGAGGCTGGCCCTCTCGGCATCCTCAAGCGATCCGCGATGATGGAGCGCGCGGCAAAACTGATCGAATCCCACGGCTTTCCTCTCAAGGCGGATTGGCGTGTCGATCGCCTCAGTCCCGCCGGACGCCAACTGGTCGAAATCTGCCGTGCCATCGCCAGCGGCACCTCGCTACTGATCTTTGACGAACCCACATCGAGCCTGAGCGAGAGCGAAACCAAAGAGGTCTTCGCCATCGTCAGCAAGCTGAAAGAAAAGGGCGCCGGGGTCATCTACATCACACACCGGCTTGAAGAGCTTCGTTCGGTTGGCGATCGTGTGACGGTTTTGCGCGACGGTGCCACGGTGCACACCGGCGAACTCAAAGATCTTACCCGCGCCCAACTGATCCAGCACATGGTGGGCCGTGACCTCGGGGCGCTTTACTCGCGTAATCCAATCCCGCCCGGCAAGCCTCTGCTCGAAATCAAAAATCTGAACCGGTCACGGCTGCTCCATGACATCAGCCTCACCGTCCGCGCCGGCGAAATCGTGGGCATCGCAGGCCTGATGGGTGCTGGGCGCACCGAACTTTGCCGCGCCGTCTTTGGCATCGATGCGGTTGAAAGTGGATCGATTGCCGTCGATGGTCAGCCGCTGCCACTCAGCAGTCCGCGTGACGCGGTCGCCGCAGGCATCGCTCTCATTCCGGAAGATCGGCAAAAGACCGGTCTCGCCACCCAACTGCCTGTCGGGTGGAACCTCACGCTTTCCTCCCTTGGCGCTCACTCGCGCGCTGGCGTTCTTGATTCCGCGAAACTCGCGGCGACTGAGAAGCAATACATCGACCGTCTGCGGATCAAAACCGACGGCCCCTCCCAGCGCAGCGCTCGCTTGAGCGGCGGCAATCAACAGAAGATCGTAATCGCCAAGTGGGTTGCCCAAGGCGCCCGCGTGTTCCTGTTTGACGAGCCTACACGCGGCATCGACGTTGGAGCCAAGACAGAAGTGTTCGAAGTCATGGATAGCCTCGCAAAACAGGGTGCCGCGATCCTGATGGTCTCAAGCGAACTCACCGAACTCATCCAGGTCGCCGACCGCATCCTCGTCATGCGCCAGGGCCGCATCTCTGGCGAACTGCCCGGCCGCACTACCCAAGAAAAAATCATGGCGCTCGCCGCCTTTGAACAAGAAGAGGCCCCCCAATGATCCAACGGTTGTTACCGTTTGCCACTCTCATCGTCCTGTTCGTCTCGCTTTGTTTCGTACCGAACTTCCTGTCAGAGACCAACCTCTCAAGCGTCATCCGCCAGACGGCTGTCATCAACATCATGGCTCTCGGCATGACGATGGTCATCATCACCAGCGGCATCGACCTCAGCGTCGGCGCAATCCTCGCCATGGGTGGGCTCATCGGCACCATGGCCATGGAGCATGGCCAGCCAATCCCTGTCGGCATCGCGGTTGGCATCCTCACCGGAGCCTTCTGCGGCTTCGTCAATGGCTTTCTCACGACGCGCCTTCGTATCAATTCATTCATCGTCACCCTGGGCACGCTCGGCATCATCCGCGGTCTCACCTTGGTCATTTCAAATGGGCTACCGGTGCACAAGATCCCACCGGGCTTCAGCTACCTCGGCGAAGGCACTTTCATCGGCGTACCCTTTGTGCTCTGGGTGCTGTTGGCTTGCGGTGCGCTGGTCCACTTCATCCTCGAACACACCAAGCTTGGCCGCTACAGCTTTGCGATCGGTAGCAATCCTGACGCAGCCTTCTACGCTGGCATCCCGGTGAGCTTCCACATGACGTGTGTGTATGCGATCTGCGGCGCGCTCACGGGCCTTGCCGGCATGATTGAGGCCTCCCGCCTGATGACCGGCCAGCCCACCGCTGGTCAGGGCTACGAGCTTCAGGCCATCGCCGCGGTCGTCATCGGTGGAGGCAGCCTCAGGGGCGGTGAAGGCAGCGTTCTAGGCACTCTCGTAGGCGCTCTGATCATGGGCCTGCTCTCGAACGGCAGCGACCTGCTTGGCATCTCTCCCTACTGGCAACAAGCCATCATCGGAGCCATCATCATCCTCGCCGTCAGCGTCGACGAACTGCGCAAGAGACGGTCGGTTTAGGCGATAACTGAAGTACGAGGTACATCATGATTATTGGCCAGCCGCCCATCACCGAGCAGGAACTCAACGCCCGCAAAACTGCGCTTGCCGAATCAGCCGCCACCAATCGTCTCGAAGGCCTTGAAGCCGGCCCCGAGGCCCAGCTAATCTTCGCGCGATATGCCCATGGTGAGATAGACCTCGACGAGATGGGATCAGCGATCGACGCCCTCAATGAGCAACAATTCGGACCCGTATCTTTACCCAGGGACTGAAGTCCTCCGCAATCGCCGTAATCTCAACGCGTCTGCGGATCTCGATCGATACTAGGCTCAGGCAACGCAGCGCCGCCTGATTGAGTTGTTCGCAAAACCCACGCGCGGAAAATTCGATGCACTCCATCTCAAGGCCCTCCACGGGCACATTTTCCAGGACGTCTTCGATTGGGCCGGCCAATTCCGCACCGTCAACATCTCCAAAGGCGGCCACCTCTTCGGTGCCGCGGCAGTGATTGCAATGTCCCTCCACGGCATCCTCGAAAAACTCCCGCGAGAGAACTTCCTCCGCTCTCTCGACCGCGAGGTCTTTGCCCAACGTTGCGGCTGGTACTTTGGCGAGATCAACGCGATCCACCCCTTCCGTGAAGGCAACGGCCGCACCCAGCGCGAGTTCCTCCGCCAACTCGCCGCCCAGGCCGGCTACTCGCTCGACTGGCGCCGTGTCACCCGCGACACCATGATCGAAGCTTCGCGCGAAAGCTTCGCCTCCGGCGACAACCAGACCATGGTCGCCATCATTCGTTCCTGCACCGTTTAGCCATCTGCGCGATGCTATTAAAGATGGACCTCGCCCAGTGGATCGACCACACCCTTCTGCGCCCCGACGCCACAGAAGCTGAAATTGTGCAGCTTTGCGAGGAGGCGCGTCAACACAAGTTCTTTAGCATTTGCGTCAACCCCTATTGGGTCGCCTACTCGGTCAACGCCCTTGAAGGCAGCGACGTCAAAGTCTGCACTGTCGCCGGCTTTCCTCTTGGCGCAACAACCTCCGCAGCCAAGCGCGTCGAAGCCCAGCGCGCCGTCAACGACGGAGCCGCCGAAGTCGACATGGTCCTCAACGTTGGCGCGCTCAAGAGCGGCCTGCTCAGCGACGTCGAAACCGACATCCGCACAACCGCTGAGATCACCCACCAGGGCGGTGGCAAGCTCAAGGTAATTCTCGAAACCGGCCTACTTACTGACATCGAAAAAGAACACGCCTGCCGCATCGCCGTCGCCGCTGGTGCCGACTTTGTGAAAACTTCCACGGGCTTTGCCAAAGGCGGAGCCACGGTCGAAGACATCCAGCTGATGCGACGCATCGTAGGTCCCAAATTCGGTGTTAAGGCCAGTGGTGGCGTCCGCACTTACGACGACGCCATCCGCATGATCGAAGCCGGGGCAACCCGCATCGGCGCATCCGCCAGCATCGCCATTGTTACCGGCGCTCCCGCATCCGGAGGCGGCTACTAGTGTCCCAATCCAGGGAACGCAATATCCGCTTCGAAGAACGCGCTGACCTTCTCGACTTCCTGCTCGAAGTCTCCGAGACCACAGCCTCCACGCTCGACCTCGACCAGGTACTCGACAACGTCGCCGACGTCATCCATCGAGTAATCGGCTTCGACCTGTTCGCCATTCTGCTCTACAGCGATCGATCCAAAGAGCTCAAGGTTCGCTACTCCATTGGCCACCGCGACGAATTGGTCCGCACTCTTTCCGTCAAGCTCGGTGAAGGTATCGTGGGCTCTTCGGCCGCAAGCCGGCAGCCCATCAACGTCGGCGACGTCCGCGCTGATGTTCGCTACCTCAACGCCCTCGATGCGGTGCGCAGCGAATTGGCCGTGCCGATGATTGCCCGCAGCCGCTTGGTTGGCGTCATCGATCTTGAGAGCACACGCATCGAAGCCTATGGAAAGCGCGAAGAAGCCTTGCTCACCCTGATCGCCAGTCGCGTCGCCTCGGCTGTCGACAACGCCCGCCTCTACAAGCGGGTCGAACAAAACCACAAGACGCTGAAAGTTCTCACACAACTCACCAAAGAGTTTGCCTCGATCCTCGATCTGGATACGCTTCTCGGGCAAATCGCCTCCGGCGTGCGCAGCCTCGTCCACTATGACGGCTTCAGCGTGTTGCTGGTCGACGAAGCCGAGCAGGTTCTCAAGCACCGCTTCAGCATGCGCTTCGACCAGCGCAAGAGCAATGACATCCCTCTGAGTCGCGGTGTGACCGGCGCAGCCGTCCGGGCCCGCCACGCCATCCGCGTCGCCGACACCGCCACCGACGAACGCTACATCGAAACCGCCTCCGGCATCCGCAGTGAAGTCGCCGTCCCGCTCATCGTCAACGATCGCGTCATCGGCGTTATGGACATCGAAAGCGAGCGAGTCAACTTCTTCACCGAAGAGCACTCTCGCACCCTCGGCCTCCTCGCCCCCCAGGTCGCCGCCAGCATCGAGAACGCCCGCCTCTATCAGGAAGTCGCATCTCGTCAGGCCCGCATGGAGCAGGATCTCAGCGCCGCTCGCCGCGTTCAAAGTCTGCTGCTTCCTCAGGAAGCCCCGCCCATTCAGGGCCTCGAGATCGGCATGGGCATGAGGCCCGCGCGTGAAGTTACCGGCGACATCTACGACGTCTTCGAAATCGAAGAGCAGGTCGCGCTGATTGCCTTCGGTGATTCGAGCGGCAAAGGTGCCGCAGCGGCTCTCTATGGCGCAATGGTCTCCGGCCTCCTGCGCAGTCTCGCCTATCGCCGGCTCTCTCCAGCCAAGATGATGAAGGTGCTCAACGACCGCCTCTGCGAGCGCCGTGTCGATGGCCAGTACGTCACCTTGCTGCTGGTTCGCTGGGACGCGGCCGAAAAGAAACTCACCTTCGCGAGCGCCGGCGGCGGCCTGCCGCTGTTGATGCGCGATGGCAACGTCACGCGACTTCACCTTGAAGGAGTCCCGCTTGGACTCCTCGAGAATCGCGAATACGAAGACGTCTCGAGCGAAGTCAAACGCGGGGATCTCATCGGCTTGTTTAGTGATGGGTTTGAAGACCAGTCCAATCCTGCCGGCGAATCCTTCGGCCACGCCGATCTGGCGACCTGCTTCCGCAAGTACCGCAAACAATCCCCGGGGCTCATCTTCAACAAGATGCTCGCCAGCCTCGATCAATTCCGCGCCGGTGTCCCGATCCACGACGACCAGAGCGCACTCATTCTGAAAGTGAAGTAACGGATGCACTACGAATACCGCCAAGGCCGTCTTTCGGTCGAGGGCGTCGATCTCACTGAAATCGCCGAAGCCTGCGGCACCCCCACTTATGTCTACAGCGCAGGCATGATCCGCGAGCGCTACCGCGCCTACGACGCCGCGTTGGCTGGCATGCCAAATCAAGTCTGCTACGCCGTCAAAGCCAACTCAAATCTTGCGGTTCTTGCAGTGCTAGCCCAAGAGGGTGCCGGCTTCGACATCGTTAGCGGTGGCGAGTTGTTCCGCGTCCTCAAGGCCGGCGGCCATGCCGCAAGCGTCGTCTTCAGTGGCGTCGGCAAAAAGCCCGACGAGATCCGCTATGCCATCGAGCATGGCGTCCACAGCTTCAATTGCGAGAGCTACGCCGAGATCGAAGTTCTCAACCGTGTCGCAGGTGAAGCGGGCAAAATCGCTCACGTCGCTCTCCGCGTCAACCCCGACGTCAACCCAGTCACCCACGAATACATCTCCACTGGCCTCAAGGAAAACAAGTTCGGCATCGACATCAGCGTCATTGAAGCCGCCTACGCGCACGCCGCTGCACAACCTCACCTCAAGGTCACCGGCGTCAGTTGCCACATCGGCTCGCAGATGCTCGATTCCTCGCCCATGGTGGAAGCCGTCGAGCGCGTCGTCGCCTTGGTACGCAAGCTGCAGGCGAGCGGCCTTCCCATCGATCACGTCGATCTCGGTGGCGGCCTTGGCGTAAAGTATCGTGAAGGCGAGCAAACTCCCTCCATTGCTGCCGCCGTCCAGGCCATGCGTCAAATCGTCGAGCAAACAGGCCTCAAAGCCGTAGTCGAACCCGGCCGATCCATTGTGGCCGAAGCCGGCGTGCTGCTCACCAGCGTGCTTTACCGCAAGAACAACGGCGGCAAGGAATTCGCCATCATCGACGCAGCCATGAACGATCTCATCCGCCCATCGCTGTACAAGGCTTTCCACGAGATCACGCCAGTTCTGGAATCCACAGCGCCACCGATGGAGGTCGATCTCGTCGGGCCCGTCTGCGAAAGCGGCGACTGGATCGCCAAGAGCCGCACACTGCCGACTCTCAATTCTGGCGACCTCCTTGCCATCCACACCGCTGGTGCCTACGGCTTCGGCATGGCTAGCAACTACAACTCGCGCGGCCGCGCGGCCGAGGTTCTGGTGGACGGAGATACCTTCCGTGTCGCTCGCCAGCGCGAATCCTGGGACGACCTCGTCCGCGGCGAATCGCTCTAGGCGATCTTCACATCAGTTGCGGCAAAGTCATTGCCCTTGAACAGCAGCGGCACATCTTTGCTCTTGGCCAGCGCATAGGCAAAGCAATCCCCCAAATTCAGCCGCGCCGGCCTGACACCAAAGCGCTTCGAAGCCTCAAACGCCAGCATCGCATCCCTCGCCCCAACCAATTCCACTTCAATTCCCATTTCTTCGATGATCTTGGCTACAATTTGCCTTCCCGACTCACCCAATATGACTTCCGCGCGAACATGCACTTCCCACAAGTTGATTGGGCTGATCCAAAGCTGATCCGCCTCAATCATTTTCTTATGTATCTCTTCCGCGTCAGCTTCAACCAGTACAACAGCCAGCAAGGCTGACGAATCAACAACGATACTCACTTGGGCAAGCCGTACTCGTCGTACAGATCATCGTCAGTCAGCATTGGCCCAACTCGTGGCAATTTTTGTAACTCCGCAATCAGCTCATCCACCCGCTTCCACCGCTCCGCTTTCTCTGCCGCAGCCTTCTGCCGCTCTTCTTCAAGCTTTTCGGTAACAGCGGCACTCACCGCCTCCGTAATCGAAACCTTCATGAGCTCCGCAAGCGCACGGATATCCGCCGCCACATCTTCCCGCCGTATCTGAATCGGGGCCTTCATGATTCCGAATTTATCATGAAAATGATTCTCTCAGCATTTTCAGGCTCTTCGGCACGGCCGTCATCGCATCCTCGTTCCCTTCCATCTCAAGGCTCACCCACCCGCCAAACTTCGCCTGCTTCAAAATCCCCGCGATCTTCTTGTAATCGAGGTCGAGCGTGTACCAAACCCCGCCGCCATAGTACGTCTTGGCCTGCACAATCGACGCATGCGGAGCCAGCTGCGCGATTCCTTCATATACCTTGTCCGGATAATTCCCCGTATCGAGATTGATCCCCAGCCACGGCGAATTCACCTTCTTCCAGATATCCAGCAGAACCGGCACTTTCGTCGTCAAGCCCCAATGATTCTCTAGTGCCATCTTCACCCCGGTCGCCTCGCAATGCGGCAAAATCTCGCGAATCGAATCCACACACCACCCGATCGCATCCGCCTCTTTGTAGCCGGCAACCGGCGGCTCGTCGCCCTTCACCTTCATCAGATCATCAAAGCTCTTGATCGTCTTCCAGCGCCCAGAATTCAGCCGAATACAGGGAATCCCCAACTGCGCCGCCAGATCCATGCAATGCTTCGTGTGATCGATATTCTTCTTCCGCTCGGCCGGATCCGGCGACACAAAATCCTGATGGATCGACAACATCGGCAACGCGAGGCCCTTATCAAAAGCCCGCTGTTTCAATCCATTCAGATAGGCCTTCTCTTCCGAGGCAAATTGCCGGTGCAACAATTCCACCCCGTCAAACCCCATCGCATCGGCGTGATCAATCACCTTTTCAATCGGAAATTTCTCCCCTTTCAGGTGCCAGAACGAGTACGTCGACACCGCAATCCGCTGTCGCGGACCTGCCTTCAACAAAGGAGCAACGGAGGCGGCTATAGCAAGACGGCGTGTGATTGACATACGATGATCATAGATCATGTCAACCAGAAGAGAATTCATCGAACTCAGCGCGCTTGGCGGCGCGGCCGCCTCAATGGCTCAGGCACAAAAGACTTCCGCCAATGACAAGATCCGTGTCGGCTGCATCGGCATGGGCAACATGGGCCTCGGAGACGTCAAGACCATCGCCACCGTACCCGGCGTCGAATTCGTCGCTGTCGCCGACATTTACGAAGGCCGCCTCACCAACGCAAAAGAGAGATTCGGCAAGCAGATCTTCACCACCCGCGACTACCGCGAACTCCTGGCCCGCCCCGACATCGACGCCGTCATCATCGCCACGCCCGACCACTGGCACTGCACCCAGGCTGTTGACGCCCTCAAGGCTGGCAAGCACGTCTATTGTCAGAAGCCCATGGTCCAGGACCCCGCCGATGGCCACAAGATCATCGCCGCCGAGAAGGCCTCCGGCAAGATCCTCCAGGTCGGCAGCCAGCGCGTCAGCAACATTCTTTACACGCGTCTGCGTGAAGTGATCAAGGATGGCAAAATCGGCGAAATCCGCATGATCGAAGCCTTCTACGACCGCAACTCCGCCCTCGGCGCCTGGCAGTACGTAATCCCTCACGACGCCTCGCCCACCACCGTCGATTGGGACCGCTTCATCGGCTCCGCACCCAAGCGCCCCTTCGAGCCCATCCGCCTCTTCCGTTGGCGCAACTACCAGGATTACGGCACCGGTATCGCGGGTGACCTGTTCGTCCACCTCTTCAGCGGCATCCACTACGTCATGGATTCCAACGGCCCCGAGCGCGTCTTCGCGAGCGGCGGTACGTACTACTGGAAGGACGGCCGCGACGTCCCCGATCTCATGATCGGCCTCTATGATTACCCGCAGACCGACAAGCACCCGGCCCACCAGATCACGCTTCGCGTCAACTTCGAAGCTGGCACCGGTGGCGGCCAGAGTTTCCGCTTCGTCGGCACCGAGGGCTACATCACGCTCGACGTCGGCAACGGCTTCACGATCAACTCGATCCCCCGCGAAGCCCGTCCCGGTTACGATCTCGAACCCTTCCCGCAGCACGTCCGCGAGAACTTCCTCGCCGGCTACAGGCAGAAGTATCCCGATCAGAAGCCCAGCGCCGACTCGATGCGCCCCTCTGCGAGCCAGAGCTTCCGCACGCCGCCCGGCTACACGGAACAATACGCTCACCACGCCAACTTCATCGACGCGATCCGCAACAAGCGCGCCGTCATCGAAGACGCAACGTTTGGCCTTCGCGCCGCCGCCCCGGCCCTTCTCAGCAACACCAGCTACTTCGAAAAGAAGCAGGTCCTCTGGGATCCGGTTGCGATGAAGATCAAGGCCTAAATCAGAACTCAAATTCGACGCTGCGCAGCTGCTTCATCCGAAGCCTGCGCAGCGTTTGATTTTTGGAAGCCACACCAGTCCATCTGCACCCGTCCCAGGCTTGCCGAATCATCCAACTTCAAGCTCGAAACCCAATTCTGTAAATCCAGTTCCAGAGGACGAGAAATACTGCAAGGGGCAATAGAGAATTTCCTTCGATTCGCTTTGTGCGCCTTTGCCTACTGTTCAAGATCGATCGAATGCGATCCTCAAGCCACATCCCTCGCATGATTCCAATCACACTGGCATTGGTCTCACTTCGGCCCGATCTCCCAGCAGCCTCCAGCAGCAATTCTGCATAGCGCTCAGCGGGCACACCCTCTCTCAGTACCGCGTCGTCAGCCGCCATCTCAACATCCCTCCAGAACCACCTTGAAACGATCCAAACCAGAGGGATTGGCCAACACAAAGCAAAGGACAGATTCACATGGAAGGCCGAAAGCACGTCTCCAGTTCGAAGATGTGCCCGCTCATGCACGGCAATCGCCTTCAGCTTCTCCTCAGGCCATTCTTTGGCTTCGATTGGCATTAACACCTTGGGCGATCGCCAGTCTAAAGCCATGGGCATATCAACTTTGCTAGAAACCCATGCCCATGGGCCCCATTGTTCAGCGTCTTTCATCAAAAGCTTGGCCTTGCTATAAGAATTCACGAGGCGAATCAGCAGCAGCACGCTGCCCATAAGCCAAACCAGCCCCACAGGGAAGAGGAATGCCTGAACATCCCGAATGAGTTCTGGAGTCACGATTCGATACCTCTTCGGCAAATAGTTATCCGGACCAAGCAGCAAGTACGACGATGCGTGCATGAACAACAGGGCTACAGCTCCAGTCATCGCCACTGAGCTGAAGTCCCTTCGGGTCCCGGCATCCATCCACTGAACAAGTACAACAATGCAGAAGCTGATTCCCCAATACAGGATCAGTTGCACGACAGTGCTGACAACAAACGCTTCCATCTCACGGCGCCAGCGTAAAGTTCACTTCCACCTGCGTCATCACCTCCACCGCATTCCCATTCAGCAGCGTCGGTTGATACCGCCACAGCTTCACAGCATTCATCGCCGACTCCCGCAACCGCGCATCCACCAACTGATTCACCGGCTCAAGGCTCACCACATCACCCTCTTTGCCAATCACAGCCATTAACAGCACAATTCCCGAAACACCTTCCTTTTTGTATTCCGCCGGATAAATCGGCCTCACCTGATATAGCAATTTTGCTGACTGCACATTCCCACCCACTCGAATCCTCGACGGGCTCACTGCCTTCATGGTGCCGGGTGGTGGCGGAGGAGGGGGAGGCATCGCACCTGCACTCACGTGGATCGTCTCTTTCAACCCACCCAGGTTGAGCGTGAACACAAGCGGCGCGCCCACCTTCACCATCGTGTTCGACAACGCGGCAAACCCCTCCTTCTCGACAAGAATCGCGTAGTCATCTCCATCCGGCACACCCGGAAAAGCAAACTCGCCCGACGCGCTCGATCTCACCACTTCGATTCTTTGACTCTCGCTCGGCTTCAAGAATCGAAGCGTCACTCGCGCCCCGGCCACGGTTGCGCCGCTCGCATCCTTCACCACTCCACGAACGCCACCCGGAGTCTGAGCGATCAGCTTCAGCCCCGCAGCAGATGCCAGCATCACCACACCCAACACTAAACTCGTCACCAACATCCCCCGCGATAGCGGACGATGCGAAGTCATAGGATCGAGCAACGCACGCAGTCGCTGCTCCAAAGTAGATTGCTTGGCCATGGAAACGCCTCCTTCCAAAATTGGTTCTTCATTTAAGCCACGCGCGATTTCAACCAGGTGCTCGGCATAATCCGTCGCAGCCACTCCAGCCACCACCACGCCATCATCACAAGCCTGCTCACACTCCACCCTCCGCGCCCGTACTGCCAACCACACCAGCGGATTCCACCAATACACGGCACACGCCAGCCGTCCCAACAAGTGCCACTACAAGTCCGCACGCATTACGTGCATTCGCTCATGCGCCAGCACCGCATCCAGTCGCTCCGTCGCCCACTTGGCGGCCTCAACCGGCAACAATACCGTCGGCTGCCACAACCCGCAAACCGCTGGCACGGCCAGATCCTCGCTCAGTGAATATCCGGCCTCAGTCGAGCGAGCCCGCCGACGCAGCCACTCTCCACGAACTTGCGAAAGCAGCTCCCTGCCAGCCAGCAAAGCCACACCGGCAATCCAAAGCCACTTCAGCCAATCCACCTCAACTCGCGCCGCATCATCCGGCCTCACCACAATCCGCGTCACTTCCGCCGCTACAGGAATCTGCGTCACGATCACTCTCGACTCCGGCCAGAACGGCAACACCAACAACAACCCCAGCCCCAGCGTCCACACATGATGCCGCATCGCAGCGCTCTCGCGCCGCAACAACATCACAATGATCCACGCGCTCGCCAACAACACCGTCGATTGCAATGCCAGCGTCAAAACTCGCTCGCTCATCGCTTTCGTGCCTCCTCGATCATGGCCGCCAACCGGTCCAGTTCTGCCTTCGGCAACTTCGTCGACTTCCCATCGAGCAACGCCGCCACCGCATCGGCCGGCGACCCGCCAAAGAACGTCTCCACCAGATGCCTCACGGCCGACTTCCGCGCCCGCTCCGGATTCACCGTCGGGAAGTACACATACCGCAGTTGGTCCACCTCGTGCCGCACATGCCCCTTCTCTTCCAAAGTCCGCAAGTGCGCCCGCACCGCCGAGTAGCTGGGCGCATCGGGCAGTGCCTCCTCGATATCAGCCGCAGTTGCCTGCCCCAACCTGTGGAGCACATCCATGATTTGCCGCTCGCGGCGGCTCAGTGCTTCTGTCATAGCAGCTTGCTAGAAAACTAGCACCTGCTGGAAATCTAGCACCACACCACAACAATTGCAAGAACTAAATTGTGTATCCCGCGTCGAACCGCAAATCCGCACCCGTCATCCCACCAGCCGCATCCCCACACAGGAACAAGACCGCCTCGGCCACCTCATCCGGAAACGCCATCCGCTCCAGCGGATTCTTCCCCCGGTCCGGCACTTCTGGCAATTCCTTCCACATCGGAGTCACCACCCCCGCCGGGCTGATCACATTCACACGGATCTTCCCGTCCTTGGCCTCGAGCGCCGCACACTGCGCCAGCATCACAAGCCCCGCCTTCGAGCAACAATACGCGGCAGCCCCCGCAGCCGCCTTCACCCCGCTCGCTGACCCGATCAAAACTACACTTCCCCCGTCCGCATTCTGCCGCATTAGCGGCAACATATGCTTCAGCCCCAAAAACGCCCCAGTCAAATTCACGTCAATCGTCCGCCGCCACTCTTCGACACTGCACGCTTCAATCGCAGCCCCCGTCGCAATCCCCGCCGAATGCACCAGCACATCCAACCTGGGAATTTCGGCCACCACTCGCTGCCAGTCCCCCTCCGAGGTCACATCCAGGCGCAATCCAGCCCCCTCGGCCACATCCGCCCGATACACCAAAGCCCCAAAAGACTCAAGCAAGTCCGCCGTGGAACGCCCAATGCCAGAGGCCGCGCCGGTAACCAGCGCGGCCTTCCCTTTCAAACCAGACATTTACTCCGTCTTTCCGGGCGCTTCCTTGGCCTCAAAGTAGCTTTGCCGCGACTCAAGGATTGTCTTCCGCGCTTCCTTCGGCCCGCCCCAACCTTCCATCACAGTCCGCTTGCCCTCAAGCTCCTTATAAATCGTGAAGAAGTGCTCAATCTCGCGCCGGGTGTGCGGAAACACCTGGTCAATCGTGTGAATCTGCTCGTACCGCGGGTTCCGCGTCGGCACGGCCAGAATCTTCTGGTCGCGCTCCGCGCTGTCGATCATGTTCAGGATCCCCACCGGACGCACATACATCATGCAGCCCGTAATACTCGGCTGCGACACCAATACCAGAATGTCCAACGGGTCATGGTCTTCCGCCAATGTTCCCGGAATGAAGCCGTAATCTCCCGGATAGTGGACCGACGCGTAAAGCGAGCGGTCAAGCCGGAACAACCCGAACTCATGGTCATACTCGTACTTGTTCGCCGAGGCCATCGGGATCTCGACGATCATCCGTACGATTTCCGGCATTTCATCGCCGGGATCAATGTCATAAAGAGACTGCCCAATCATAGCCTTAACAATGTAGCAAATACTCACCCATCTATCGCTACAATTTCCGACCGCTAAGCCGAACAAAAGACGAAACTTCGAATCCCGAGGGGGATATGCAAAAAAAAATGACAGGGGTATTGCAACCCCTCGGGATTCCACGTAAGATCGTTCTGTACTGGGGTGGCCTAAAGTGGCTTCTTTTCCCAAACAACAGGATTTCTAGAGTGGCAGAACACCCCCATACCGGTGATACAGCCCCATTGGGGTACTACACCTGTTCTGTCGACGCCAAAGGCCGACTGAAGGTCCCGGCAGATTTCCTGGTTTACATGCGTTCATTGGGCGCACAGTTCTTTCTCACGTCTTACGACGAACTCGATATTCAAATCTATACCCGAGATGCGTTCTTGAAGCAATGCGAATTCCTCGAAGATTTGGCACTCAAGCCCGATTTTCAGGATGACGCCGAAGATACCCTCTTCCGCATGCGCGATCTCGGCGCGGATGTCTCGCCAGACCCGGAAGGCCGAATCCTCCTCCCCCCAGTACTTCGGCAGCGGCTCTCGCTCACCGAGCTGCCTTCCCAGTGTCACATCGGCAAGGACCGCGACCATTTGGTTGTCATGACGGCGGAGCGCTATCAATCGCTTCGCACGAAAGCAAGCCAGTCCAATCCAGTCGACACCGCCAAGCGGATGCGCCAGATTGGGTTGCGTTAGTCGGGCAATGGCACACTTCCCGGTGATGTCCGCGGAGGTGATCGAGTATCTGGCGATCCGCGGCAACAGCCGGGTCGCTGATTTGACTGCCGGTCTTGGAGGGCATTCCAAACAAATTGCTGCCCGCCTCGATACCGGGGTCCTGGTGATGAATGATCGGGACGGCGAGAGTCTTGCCGAGGCGGTCGTGAACACGAGCGAATTTTCCGCTCGCATCCGGCCCACCAAGGGAGTCTTCTCCACCTTCCCCCAAAGGTTTCAGGAAATGGGCATCCGGCGATTAGACGCTTTGCTGGTTGACCTCGGCGTCAGCATGAAACAGCTGACCGAGGCCGATCGCGGCTTCTCTTTTCGTCTCGATGGTCCGCTCGACATGCGTATGTCGCGCGATTCCGAAGAGGATCTGACGGCGGGGGACGTGGTCAACACGTTCTCCGAAAAAGAACTCGCCGACATCATCTACGAGTACGGCGAAGAATGGAGGTCGCGGGCAATTGCCAGAGCAGTGGTCCGGGCCAGGCCCATTTCGACGACCAGGCAGCTTGCCCAGCTAGCTGGTCATGGGGCCGGTGCCCGGGACACAAAAATCTCCCCGGCAACCAAGACCTTTATGGCCTTGCGCCTCTACGTCAATCGCGAGTTTGAAGAATTAAAGGCTTTGCTTGAAGCGCTCCCAAGCCTCATGGCTGAAGGCGCAAGAGTGGTGGCGCTCACCTTCCACAGTTCCGAAGACCGGATTGTGAAGCAGCGCTTCCAGGAGTTTCAACGTGCCGGCCAGGCAAAAATCCTGACCAAGCACGTGGTGAAACCAACAGACGAAGAAACGAGAATCAACCCTGCCTCGCGCAGCGCGAAGCTCAGGGCTCTCGAGTGGTTGGCAGTACCGCAGTAAGTGGAGCAGTAACAGGAGAATTTTATGTCCGCCTTGGCTTACGAACTAAAAAACGATCAAAACCAGAGCACCTCGCGGCGTCCCCAGCGCGTCAATGCTGCCGCTCGTTCACGCCACAGCCACGCCACGGCCCGTAAGCTCCCCGCCTTCCCCGGCGAAGAGCTCTACTTCGAAGCCAAAGCCATCGACAACTCCATGGTCGTCCGCGCCGACGATCCCGCCCAGCACAAGTCCTCCTGGCGTGTTGCCGGAGCAGTGATCACGGGCGCTCTCATCTTTACCGGCCTCCTCCTGCCCGGCGCCTACCGCATGGTCGCCGGCATGCAAGTCCATCAGCTTCGCGACGAACAGGACCAGCTTCGCCGCGAAATCGCCGAGCTCCGCGCTCTCGAAGCGCGCCACACCAATTTGAAAAAGCTTGAAGAAGTGGCTAAGAGCCAGGATCTGATCGATCCTGCGCCCTCGATGGTGCAGCATCTCACTCCCAAAGGTTCTTACGCCATGAACGGTCTCCCCTCCGGCAAGTAGAAGGCATTCGGTGCTCAAACATTGAGTGCCTTCTACTTGATTTTTTGAACGAGAGAGAGATTCCAAGAGGAGCAGCGAATGGTACAACCAATCCACCCAGCAGTCGAGCGTCGCGCACGCTGGCTGTTGCGTCTCCTCATTCTCTGGGGCATTGCGGTCTCGGCCAAGCTCTTCTATATCCAAATCGTCAAACACGATTTCTATGCGGAACTGGCCGATCAGCAACAAACCCGCCTCGTTGAAATCCCGGCCCATCGCGGCACCATCTACGATCGCAACGGCCACGTTCTCGCCATCAGCATCCCGGTTGAAACCCTCGTGGTCAATCCAGCCAAACTGCCGAATGTTGAAATCGCCGCCGCGCTTCTATCTGAAATCCTCAGCCTCAACCAACAAGACTTACTCAGCGAGCTACAGAAGAAGGTAGCTGAGAAGCGCGGTTACTACAAAGTCGCCGAGCGTCTCACCCAGGATCAGGTCAAGCGCCTCAAGAGTCTCCACTTGGGATGGATTCAATTTGAATCCTCCTCAATGCGCGTCTATCCGAACGACCAGCTTGCCGCTCACATCCTCGGCGGCGTCGACTTCGAAAAACATGGCAACGGCGGCATCGAACAGGGCCACGAAGACGATCTCTCCGGCCGTCCCGGCTACGCCAGCATGGTCACCGATGTCCGGCATCGCGGCTTCGAAAGCAATGTCGAAGTCGAGCCTGTCCCGGGCAACGACGTCCACCTCACCATCGACTACCGAGTTCAATACGAACTCGAAAAGCTCCTGGCCGAATCCGTCGTCGCCAACCACTGCTGGACGGGGCGCGGCATGATCATGGACCCGAACACCGGCGAGATCATCGCCATGGCCAGCTACCCGACCTATAACCCCAACGACAAAACGGCCAATCTCGAAGTTCGGCAAAACCTCGCCACCCAGAGCGCCATCGAACCCGGCTCGGTCTTCAAAGTCTTCACACTCGCCGGGGCCATTCAAGAGAAAACGGTGAAGCCCACCACCGGCTTCCATTGCGGCAACGGCCGCTTTAACCTGTTCGGCCGCGTCATTCACGACAGCACAAAGAATGGTTACGGCTACCTTAGCGTCGATGACATTCTCGCCAAATCCAGCAACATCGGCGCGATCCAGGTCGGCCTCACTCTTGGCGACAAACGCCTCTTTGACTACATCCGGCTCTTCGGCTTCGGTTCCCGAACCGATCTGCCTCTCCCCGGCGAATCTACGGGCCGCGTCCTCCGCCTGTCCAAATGGTCCAAGAGCTCCATCGGCTCGGTCGCCATGGGCCACGAGGTCATGACCACTACGGCTCAATTGGGCCAGGCCGTCTCTGTCATCGCCAACGGCGGCAAGCTCATCAAACCCCGGCTTGTCTCGAATGTCTCCATGCCGGGGACTAACGGCTTGCAACTTCGCCGCACCAGTTACGAATCGGTTCCCGATCAGGAACCCAAACAAATTCTTTCCCCGGAAACCATCGTCCAGATGCGCAAGATGATGGAACACGTCGTCCTCGCGGGCACAGGCAAAACTGCAAAAATCCCCGGCTACTCTGTCGGCGGTAAGACCGGTTCCGCCCAGATTTACGACCCCAAGAGCAAACAGTACCTGCACAAGTATCACGCCTCCTTCATGGGCTTCACGCCAGTCAACAATCCGCGCCTCGTAACAGTCATCACCCTGAATGGGTCTCACTTGTATGGAGGCGTGGTCGCCGCTCCGGTCTTCCGGGATGCAACCTCCGCCGCGCTGCGCATCTTGAACATCCCCAAAGATCTGCCCGACGAACCTTCCGCCATGCCAGTTACTGAAGTCGCGGTAAGTGACGCTTCCTTCCCGCTCCTAAGTGAGGAAAAACCTGTGGAAGAAGTGGAAAACCTCGATGACACTACCACTAAGGCAAGTCTTGTTACTCCAAATTTCATGGGCATGACGCTCCGCGCTGTTCTTGAACAGGCTGGCGACAAAGGCCTTCGCATCGACCCTTCTGGCAGTGGCCTCGTCCGCGCTCAATCTCCTGAGCCCGGCCAACCCATTGCTTACAGACAAAAAATCAAACTGCGCCTTGGGCGCTGAGGAATCGAACCTGAATTGAACCTGACACCAAAGACGATTGACGAACTGCTCCAGGGCCTGGCGCTTGCAGCCACACCTGCGCCCAGCCTTGTCACTCGTCTTGTCTCCAGCGTTCATTTCGATTCGCGCCGCATCACGAACGGCGGTCTGTTCTTTACCTTCGCCGGAGCCAACTTCGACGGACGTAACTTCGCCGCACAAGCACTTGCCGCTGGGGCCGTCGCCATCGTTGGTGAACTCCCGGCTCTACCTGGCCTTGAGGATTCCTGGATTGAAGTACGTGAGGCCCGCAAGGCTCTCGCCACCATTGCCAGCCGTCTTTACAACAACCCCACGCTCAAAGACATTGCTCTGTTTGGCGTCACCGGAACCAACGGCAAAACCACGACGGCATACTTGCTCGCATCGATCCTTAACGCCGCCGGTCACAACACAGGCCTGTTCGGCACCATCGAGTACCGCATCGGCCAGCGCATACTCCCCAGTGTCAACACGACGCCCGAAAGCATCGAGTTGTACGAACACTTTGCCGAATTGATGACCACCGCCAATCCTGCTGCCGCGATGGAAGTCTCTTCTCATGCTCTGGCGCTTGGCCGAGTTTGGGGAATGCACTTCCGTGCCGCCATCTGGACCAACCTCACCCGCGACCATCTCGACTTTCACGGCGACATGGAATCCTACTTCGCCGCCAAGTGCGAACTCTTCCGCGGCCAGGATACGGCTCCTCCTGAAGTTGCCGCCATTAACTTCGATGACGCTTATGGCCCGCAGGTCCCTGTCTCGCCAGAGTCTCGCCTCTGGTCATTCGCCCTTCGGCCTTCCTCGCCTCCTACCACCATCCGCGCCGTCAACATCCGGCCCGGCTTCGATGGCGTGGCTTTTGATCTTATAACTCCCCTCGGCGAGCGTCGAATTCAATCCCGCATGCTCGGCGAGATCAACGTCTCGAACATGCTGGCCGCAGCCGCAGCGACTCTGGGCGCCGGCATCCCGCTCGACACCGTCAAAATGGGGCTGGAGAACTGCCTCAGCGTGCCGGGCCGCTTCGAACGCGTCGACGCCGGACAACCATTTCTCACCATCGTCGACTACAGCCATACCGACGATGCCATCAGCAACGCGATCCGCGTCGCGCGCGAACTCAACCCCTCCCGGGTGATCACTCTGTTTGGCTGCGGTGGCGATCGCGATCGCTCCAAGCGACCGCTCATGGGCGCAGCCGCTGCTGAGGCCAGCGACTATGTCGTTCTCACCAGCGACAACCCGCGTACCGAAGATCCCATCGCGATCATGAACGATGCTCTCGTTGGCCTGCGCCGCTTCGACACACCACACACCATCGAGCCTGATCGCGAAAAAGCGATTTACAAAGCCCTCTCCATGGCCCGCCCTCGCGACATCGTCATCCTCGCCGGCAAAGGCCATGAAGACTATCAGATCATCGGCAAAACAAAGCACCCCTTCGACGACCGTGTCATTGCCCAGAAGTCCCTCGCCTCTCTTGGCTACGAACGCGAGGTGCACGCATGAAGCTCGAAATCCTGAACCAAATCGTAACGGGCTACGCGATCGATTCGCGTGAAGTCAAACCCGGCGATCTCTTTATCGCCTTCCCCGGCGAGCAGGTCGACGGTCACGACTATGTCGCCACAGCCTTTGAAAAAGGTGCCGCCGTCGCGCTGGTCGAACGCCTCGTGCCCAATGCCAAAGGCCCTCAGATGGTCGTACTCAATACACTTGCCGCACTGCAAGACCTGGCCGCCAATGCCCGCAAGCAATGGGGCAAAACCGTTGTCGGTATCACGGGCAGCGCCGGCAAGACATCCACCAAAGAGAATGTCGCCGCATTACTCAACGTCGCACTGCCCACCAGCAAGACGACGGGCAACTTCAACAATCACATTGGCCTGCCGCTGTCGATCCTCCGTATCGACGACGCCTCTCAGGCTGCCATTCTTGAGATGGGCATGAACCATTCGGGCGAGATCAAAAGACTCTGCGAAATCGCCGCCCCTGAGATCGGCGTAGTCACAAACGTCGGCCACGCCCACATCGAAAACTTCGACGCCATCGAAGGCATCGCCGCCGCCAAGCGAGAACTCATCGAGGCCCTTCCGGCGACAGGCACGGCCATCCTTAACGCTGACGATGCTCGCGTCGCCGCCTTCGCCCGAAACACTGCGGCCCGCGTCGAAACCTTTGGCCTCTCGGAAGCTGCCAAAACGCGCGCCACCAACATTTCTTACAACACAGAAGGTGCGAGTTTCACAATCGACTCGCAACCCTTCCACTCCAAAGTGCCAGGCCGCATTGGAGTACTCAACATTTCCGCTGGCGTCGCTGTCGCCCGCCTCTGGGGTGTCCCCCTCAGGCAGCTCAGCGAGGCCGCCCATTCGATCGAACTGCCCAAGATGCGTACCGAAAAACTCGAACATCTCGGCATGACGATCTGGAACGATTGCTACAACTCCAACCCGGACGCCGCAAGGGCGATGCTCGATCTCGTGCGCGATACCGCGCCGGGCCGCCGCATTGCGGTTCTGGGGGAGATGCGCGAACTTGGCCACTGGGCCGAGCCTCTTCACTCTGCATTAGGTCTCTATGCGGTGGAGAGTGGTTTTTCTGTGCTACTTGGGATACGCGGCGCGGCTCGATTCACGATCGAGTCAGCAATGAAAGCTGGTCTGTCAGCACGCGCCGCGTGCTTTTTCGAAGATCCCTCAGAAGCCGGAGAAGCGCTAAAGCAAATCGCCTCACCTGGCGACACGATTTTGTTTAAGGGTTCGCGCGGCACTCGCGTCGAACTCGCTTTAGAGAGGTTCCTCGCCTAGTTCCATGCTCTACTGGCTCCTCTTTGAAAAGCTACAACCCGTTTTCGGCCCCTTTCGACTCTTCGGCTATGTCACCTTTCGCACTGCCTTTGCGTTGATCACAGCCTTACTCATCTCCCTTTTCCTGGGTCCCTGGATGATCCGCAAGCTTCGCGCGATGTCGATCAGCCAGTTCATCCGCGAAGACGGTCCGCAATCTCATCAAACCAAAGCTGGCACGCCCACAATGGGTGGCGTTCTCATTGTGATTTCGATCCTCGTCCCAACTCTCTTGTGGGCCAATCTGCGCAACGTCTATGTCTGGATCGCAATGGGTAGCCTGGTAGGCTTCGGCGCCATCGGCTTTTATGATGATTACTTCAAGCTGAAGAAAATGCGCAACCTCGGCTTGACCGCCCGCCAAAAGTTCGCGCTTCAGGTTCTTGTCGCAATGGCAATTGGCTTCGTTCTGCTGCTGCTCAATGCCAAGGGTCAGTACACCACTGCCATGAATGTGCCCTTCTTCAAGAGCTTTCGGCCCGATCTGCTCATTGACAGCCTGGCAAAAAACCCTTGGACGTTCCCGCTCGCCTTCGCGCCTTTTTACTTCTTCATGATCCTGGTGCTGGTCGGCTCAAGTAACGCCGTCAACTTAACCGACGGCCTAGACGGGCTCGCCATTGGCCTCATGATCATCGCCTCTTCCGCGATGACGGCTCTCTGCTACCTTTCCGGCCATCGGGAATTTGCCACTTATCTTGAGCTCCAGCGCGTCCCCGGCTCAAGCGAACTCACCATTTTTTGCGCCACCATGATCGGCGCCTCGTTGGGATTTCTTTGGTACAACGCACACCCGGCTGAAGTATTCATGGGCGATGTCGGCTCACTCGCCTTGGGCGGCAGCATGGGTACGGTTGCGGTACTGATCAAGCAGGAACTCCTGCTTCCCTTCATCGGCGGAGTCTATGTCATCGAGCTTTTGAGCGTCGTCCTCCAGGTCGGCAGCTACAAGATCCGTGGCAAGCGCATCTTCAAGATGGCTCCGATCCATCATCATTTCGAATTGCTCGGCTGGAAAGAATCCAAAGTGATCGCACGCTTCTGGATCGCCGGCCTCATCATGGCTCTCTTTGCGCTGGCCACGCTCAAGCTCAGGTAATTTTTGATGCGCTTCTCCGGTCAACAGGTATTGGTTCTCGGCCTCGCCAAAAGCGGCGTGGGCGCGATCCACTTACTGCGCTCGGCCGGCGCCAAAGTCACTGGTTCTGACAGTCGAAAACTCACCGACTTACCCGATATGCAAAAGTTGGTGGAAAATTCGGAAATCTCATTTACTCCAGATCGGGAAACCTCTCTAGATCACATCGACAGCATCATCGTCTCTCCCGGCGTCCCACTCACACACGCAATCATTCAAGCGGCCAAACACCGCGGCATTCCGGTTTACGGCGAAATCGAGCTGGCCTGCGAGTATTTGCGCGGCCCGATCCTCGGCATTACGGGATCCAACGGCAAAACAACAACCACAGCGATGGTCGGCCACATTCTCAAAGCTGCCGGCGTCCCTTGCCAGGTCGGTGGCAACATCGGTTTCGCGGCTACAGACATGATTGCCACGGCAACATTTCTGCAATGGAATGTTCTGGAGCTTTCGAGCTTCCAGCTTGAGACCATCGATCGCTTCCATCCACAAATCGCCTCTGTATTGAACGTCACGCCCAACCACCTCGACCGGCACGGCACCCTTGACCTCTATGCCGCCGCTAAGGGAAATATTTTTCAAAATCAACGTTCTGGCGACTGGGCCGTGCTGAACGCCGCCAACTCAATCAGTTCTGGCTACACCACCGCCGCCCGCGTGGCCCGCTTCGGCGGCGACGCCGCCAATGTAAACGGCGGCAACATCGAACTCTTCGGCAAGACCTTGATGCCGATATCGGCAGTCCAACTGCCTGGCCAACACAATCTCGAAAATGTCATGGCGGCAGCGACCATGGCTTCGCTCGCTGGGGCCTCTCACCAGGCCATCGCCGAATCCGTCGCTACCTTTAATGGCGTCCGCCATCGGCTTGAGTTTATCCGCGAGTTCCGCGGTGTTCGCTTTTATAACGACTCAAAGGCTACCAGCGTCGACGCCACTCTGAAAGCCGTCGAGGCCCTCTCTGGCCCTCTCTGGGTGATCCTCGGCGGACTCGACAAAGGTGGCAGCTATATGCCGCTCGCAGGCCCTCTCAAGCAGAAGGCCAAGTCAGCTTTGTTGATCGGCAGCGCCGCGCCCATCATCGAGAAAGAGCTTTCGGCCCACGTCTCTCTCGACAATTGCGGCACCCTCGAAACGGCAATCCATTCCGCCGTAAATCAGGCCCAGCCTGGCGACACGGTCCTGCTCGCCCCGGCCTGCGCCAGCTACGACCAGTTCAAAAGCTACGAACACCGTGGCGACATGTTCCGCCAGCTTGTGGAGGCACTCTAATGGCACGCAAACTCACCGATTGGACACTCTTCTTTACTGTCCTGATGATGACCTGCTTTGGCCTCATTATGGTCTACTCCGCAACGTCCATCACGAGCGCCATCCGTGGCGGCAACATGGAAGAACCCTTCCTGCGCCAACTCGCTGCCGCAGTCGTTTCCTTCATCATCCTCATGTACCTCAAGCGGCAGAACTACCTGTTGCTCAAGGATCCCGTCTGGGCTTTCATTCCGCTCGGCCTCGTCATTGCCATGCTGCCCATCGCCTACTTCATGGATGGCCGCGCCCACCGCTGGATTCGACTTGCATTCTTCCAGTTGCAACCTTCCGAGTTCGCAAAACCAGCACTCATCGTGTTTGTGGCCTACTTCCTCACGCGCCGTCTTCCAGCCATCAACAGTAGATACACTCTGCTTCCCGCTGCGATGACGCTCCTGGTTCTCGCTGGCGTTGTGCTCGTCTCAGACCTTGGTACTTCGATCGCGCTGGTGGTTCCAGTCATCGCGCTGCTTTATGTCGCCGGTATCCGCACCCGCTATCTGGCCGGAGCCGCTGTCCTTGCAGGACTGATCTTAGTCGGTGGCATCGTCTCCAAGCCTTACCGCATGTCGCGCGTCGTCCAATTCATCGATCCCAACTACGAACTCATCCCGAAGATCGATCCCAACGGCCACATCAAGGCTTACATTGGCAACTCAAACACAACCCGCGACCCGGGCTATCAGATCCGCCAGGCCAAAATTGCCATCGGCTCAGGCGGAGCGCTCGGCCTCGGTATGATGCAGGGTCGCCAAAAGCTGCTCTATCTTCCTGAAGCTCACACCGATTGCATCTACGCCGTCATCGGCGAAGAGCTGGGCCTTTGGGGCGCCTCGGCTTTGATTGGCGGTTACTTCCTCATCTTCTGGCGCGGCTTCCGTCTCTTCTGGCTCGCCAAGGAAGACTTCGGTCGCTTTCTGGCACTCGGCATCAGCATCTCGTTGCTGGTCCAGGCCCTGATCAACATGAGTGTGGTGCTCGATATGGGCCCCGCCAAAGGGATCCCGTTGCCCCTCATCAGCTACGGTGGCAGCTCACTGATGAGCTCTCTGATCTCACTCGGCATCCTGATGAGTGTTAGCGAGGACGCCCAGTGGCTGGAAAGTGCTTCCTGATGGCCGGCGGCGGAACGGGTGGTCATGTCATGCCTCTGCTTGCAGTGGCAGACAAACTACGTGAGCAAGGCCATGAACCTCGCTTCATTGGCACACAAACTGGCTTTGAAGCCCGGCTCGTACCCGAACGTAAATTCCCCCTCGACTTCATCGAGATCGGCGGCTTCATTGGCCTGGGTCTCGCCCGCAAGGCCAAGCTGCTCTATCAACTTCCCTTGAGCATTTTCAAGTGCCTCAACTGGATCCGACGGCACAAGCCAGTTGCCTGTTTTAGTCTTGGCGGCTATGTGGCAGCCCCGCCCGTTGTTGCCAGTATCGTTGCGGGAGTTCCACTCGTCGTGATGGAGCCAAACGCCATGCCCGGCATGGTGAACCGCTGGATGAGCCGCTTTGCGAAGAAAGCTCTGGTCTCGTTTCCGCAAGCTTTCAGTTACTTCCCGCAAGGCACAGTTGAACTCACCGGGCTACCCGTCCGAGAAGCGTTCTTCGAGATCCCGCCAAAGCCCTTCAATGGCGAACTCACTCTGCTCATCACTGGCGGTAGCCAAGGCTCGCAGACCCTGAATCGCGCCGTGCGTGAACTTTGGCCTCTCCTCAATGGACTCCCCGTCAAATTGATCCATCAGTGCGGCAAGCGCGAAGCGGAACAGCTCAGCCAGGAATTCACCCAGACTTGCCTCAAGGGCCAGGTCTCGGCCTTCATCTCCGATATACCCGCTGCTTTTGCTGAAGCAGATCTCGTGCTGTGTCGAGCAGGTGCTGGCACGGTGAGCGAACTCGCTGCCGCCGGTCGGCCTGCCATCCTTGTGCCTTTCCCCTTCGCTGCAGATGACCACCAGGCGAAAAACGCAGAGGCTGTAGTTGCCGCAGGCGCAGGCCTGATGTATCGCGACAAAGACTTAATCGGCAAGGTTCTTTACGACACCTTGAAAGATTTTCTCGACCAGCCCGGCAAGCTGGCCGCCATGGCCGCCCGTTCACGCAGCCTCCAGAAGCCCGGCGCGGCAGGCCGCGCGGCTGATATCCTGATGGAAGCCATGAAAACGTAAAATGGCAAAAATGTATTTTCGTAAGCAGCACTTTCACTTCGTCGGCATCGGTGGTATCGGCATGAGCGGTATCGCCGACGTGTTGCTTACGCTTGGCCATCGCGTCTCCGGTTCTGACCTTCGTTCGACGCCGATTACCGAACGACTCGCCTCGCTCGGAGCCTCTACTTATGTTGGCCATCAGGCCTCAAATGTGGGCCCTGATGTAACCGCGCTAGTGGTGACATCGGCTGTCGATGAGACCAACGCCGAGATTCAGGAAGCGCGCCGCCGCAAGGTGCCAGTCATTCCGCGTGGCGAACTGCTGGCTGAACTGATGCGGCTCAAATACGGCATCGCGATCGGCGGTAGCCACGGCAAAACTACTACAACCTCGATGGCTGCGACCATCCTTTCGAGCGGTGGCCTTGACCCAACAGTCGTTGTCGGCGGACGCGTGAGCACCATGGGCGGATCGAACGCCCGCGTGGGCCAGAGCGATCTGCTGGTTGTCGAAAGCGACGAATCTGATGGCAGCTTTCTCAAGCTCGCCCCCATCATCGCCGTCGTCACCAACATCGACCGCGAGCACCTCGACTATTACAAGACCTTCGAGCGTGTACTCTCCAGCTTCACCGACTTCGTCAACCGCGTGCCCTTTTACGGTGCGTCAATCATCTGCATCGACGACGAGAACGTGCAGCGCATCATGCCGGATATCCGCCGCCGAGTTGTGACCTATGGCACCACTCCACAAGCAGATCTGATGATCCGCAACATCGAAATGGCTCCGGCCTCCACCTCGTTCGAGATCCGCGACCTGGGGCGGTTCGAGGTGCATGTCACTGGCGCGCATAATGTCTTGAATGCCACAGCCGCCATCGCCGTTTCACTCGAGCTTGGGCTGGATGCTTCCGCGATCGCGACGGGCCTCGCCGCCTTCCGTGGAGTCGACCGCAGGTTCCAATTCAAAGGGGAAGGCGCAGGCGTTACCGTGATCGACGACTACGGCCACCATCCGACCGAAGTCCGCGCCACACTAAACGCGGCCCGGCAGCGTCAATTCAGCAAGATCCACGTTCTGTTTCAACCTCATCGCTACACACGAACCCAAATCCTGATGGATGAGTTCGCCCGCGCTTTCTTTGACGCCGATAGCGTCAGCGTTCTCGACATCTATGCAGCCAGCGAAGCCCCGATTGAGGATGTCAATACGCAGGCGCTGATCGGATTGATGCGCGCCTCCGGGCAGCGCGATGTGGAATACGCCCCCAGCCTCGAAGCCGCTGCGCAACAACTCTCGGCCAAGGCCAAGGCTGGCGAAATGATTTTGACCCTCGGCGCCGGCAGCGTCTCCCTGGCCGGCGACCTTATTCTTGCGGAGCTCCGGAAATGAAGAAGGAAGCCACTTCGAAAGTACTTAGCCGGATGGTGATGGGCTGCGGCCTGATCGTCTTGATCGGCGGTGGTGTGCTGCTCGAAGGTCAGGTGGAACGCTACTTCATGCGCGACCCCCGCTTCGCCCTTGAGCGCGCCGCAGACTACGGCGATCCTCCGCCAAATCTCCAGATTGAAGGCCTCAAGCACGCCAGCCGCGACATGGTGCTGAAGGTGTTCGAGGAAGACCTCGGTCGCAGCGTTTTCATGCTGCCTCTCGACAAGCGCCGCCTCGACCTGATCGGCAACCCCTGGATCAAGGACGCTGCGATTGCGCGCCTCTGGCCCAATCGCATCTCGGTACAGATCACCGAACGCAAGCCTGTCGCATTCGTCAAGCGCGAAGGCGGTGCCGACACGACCGTGATTGATAGCGAAGGCGTGTTGATGGAAGCTCCTCCCTCGGCAAGTTTCAGCCTGCCCGTTGTTGCTGGAGTCGGACCAGACGTGGAAGATGAAGCCCGTCGCGTTCGCATGCGCCGTGTCGAGCGCCTCATCAAAGATCTCGGTGATCACATCAAGCAAATCGGCGAAATCGACTCAGCCGACTCCGAGAACCTGCGCGTCATGCAGCCCTTCAAGGGCCGCGCCGTCACATTGATTCTGGGCAACCGGAACTTCAAGATGCGCTACGAGAATTTTCTTTCCATGGCGGACCAATTGATGGAGAAGCTGCCCAACGCCACCACGTTTGACCTGCGTCTTGAAGAGCAGGTCACCGCCGCCGAAGACATTCCAAAGGAGACCCGTTAGTATGTCCGACAAGCGTACCTTTGCAGTTGGCCTCGATGTGGGTAGCGCATGGACCCGCTGCCTTATCGGTGAAGTGGTCGACGGTGGCCTGGAATTCCGTGGCCATGGCATCTTCGAATCGAAAGGTTGGCTCAAGAGCCGCGTCAGCGACCAGCGAGCGATCAGCAAGAACATCCGCTGGGCCGTCCAGATGGCCGAGTGTCAGGCACTCGTCTCGGTCTCGGGAGTAGTCGCCGGCCTCGGCGGCAGCGGTATCGATGGAATGACATCGCGCGGCACCTACGAATTCGGTCGTCCTCGTCAGATCGATACCGGCGATATGACCTACGTCATCAAGCAGGCCGCGGAAGTGAAGCTCGAGCATGACCGCATGATTCTGCAGGTCTGCCCGCAGGATTTCATTATGGATGGCCGCGCGAACATCAGGAACCCCAAGGGCATGTCGGCATCGCGCCTCGAAGCCCACGTTCATCTGGTCACCGCAAGCGAACAAGAACATAGCGTCATCCAGAACTCGATTCACGAGGCCCACATGGCACTCGACGAAAGCGTGTTCGAACCCATCGCCGCCGCTTACTGCGCCACCAACGAAACCGAACGCGAACACGGAATTGGTGTAATCGACATCGGCGCTCACTCGACCGATGTCGCCCTTTACGACGGCGAAGCGCTGGTGGGATGCTTTAGCGTCGGCATTGGCGGTGACCACTTCACGAAGGATCTTGCTTACTACCTCACCAGCGGCCGTGAAGACGCGCAACTGCTGAAGGAAGAATTTGGCTGTGCATTGCTTGGCCTGTCGAGCGGCAACACGATCATCGAAGTGCCGGGCGCGGAAGGCCGCGAGGCGCGCGAGATCTCGCGATGGCAGATCGTCGAGATCCTCGAGGCAAGAGCCGAGCAGCTATTTCAGGTGATTCGTAAGGAAATCGGCCGCCTCGGCATGGACGGCCACTTGCAGGAAGGCGTGGTGCTGACCGGTGGCGGAGCCAAGCTGCCAGGCATGCTCGACATCGCCGAACGAGAATTGAACTGCCCCTCCCGCAACGGACTGCCCGATGCGGTTAACAACTGGCCCGATGAACTGCTGAGTCCGGAGTGGACGACCGTGGCCGGCCTGGCCATGTACGCTGGACGATTGAAACTGCGCCGCGACGGAAAGCGTAGAACGCCGCGACTGCTCAACCTGGTACTTCGCTAAGGAGCTCACGATGGACCTCAAGTTTTCTCTCGAAGATGATTTCTCTCTGAACACCAAGATCAAAGTGATCGGGGTTGGCGGTGGCGGCAGCAATGCCGTGGCACGCATGATGGACTCAGGACTCACCGGCGTCGAGTTTCACATTCTCAACACAGACAAGCAGGCCCTTCAAGCATCCCCGGTGCCGAACAAGCTCGTCATCGGCTCGAAGATTACCAACGGCCTTGGCGCCGGAGCGGACCCTCAGATCGGCCGCAACGCCGCACTCGAAGACACCGACAAGATCATTGAAATCCTCGAAGGCGCTGACATGGTCTTCGTCACCGCCGGCCTGGGCGGCGGCACGGGCACGGGCGCTGCGCCGGTGGTTGCCTCCCTGGCGCGCGAGTTGAATGCCCTCACGGTGGCTGTGGTTACCAAGCCGTTTGAGTTTGAAGGACCGCGCCGCAAGAAGAGCGGTGAACGCGGCCTTAGTGATCTCGCTGCCGCAGTAGATACCGTGATCCCGATTCCGAATGACCGGCTGTTGTCTTTGGTACCGAAGGGAACCAGCTTCTTTGAAGCGTTCCGGATCGCCGACGATGTTCTGCGCCAGGCGGTGCAAGGCATCAGCGACATCATTACAACGCCGGGGCTGATCAATCGTGATTTCTCCGACATCAAGAGCATCATGACGGGTATGGGCTACGCCATGATGGGTACAGCGGCGGCGACCGGCGCGAACGCAGCGCTGCTTGCGGCCGAGCAGGCGATCAGTTGCCCGCTGCTTGAAGAAGGCGGCGTGCGTGGCGCTCGCGGCATTCTCATCAACATTACCGGCTCAAGCCGTTTGGGCCTGCACGAAGTAAACGAGGCCTGTTCGCTGATTCGCAAGGCAGCGAGCTACGAGGATGTGCAGATCAACTTTGGTGTCGTGATGAACGAAGCCATGGGCGAAGAAGTGAAGATCACTGTAATCGCAACTGGCTTCGAGCGCGAAACACTCCCGCAGATCGAGCGTCGCGTGCGACAGGTTGAGGCAATCGTGATTGAGACTCCGCTAGTGATGGCCGCCAGCGCCGGCGTTACCTCGAATGCATTCACCAACTTCGAGCCAGCACCCGTTGTTCTGGAACTAGAGCCGGAGCCGATCATTCTGCAGGAGCCGCCGGCACCTCAAGAGGAAGTGGATGACTTCGAAATGCCCGCATTCCTGAAGCGCGAACGCCGGCTGTTCAACTAGACGATATTCAGAATTCAAGGAACCTCGGGCGAGATCTCTCGCCCGCTGAATACCTTAACAACTGGACATCAAAGCAAATTCGCCCTGCTTGCCTAAGTGATTGGCAGCAGGGCGAATTTAGTTTTCAGATTGAGGGAAACGGAGTCTGACTCAGGCGTCGACGTGGTCAAGGAAGAAGGAGTCGATGGATACCTTGTACTGATTGAGCTGATTATTCAGCCCCTTCATTTCAGCGGGGCTCATCGGCTGATAAGCCTTGGCGATGGCGACGTTCTGCTCGAGGAACTCGACCTTCGGCATACCAAGCACCACGGCGCCCACAGGCTGTGAAAGCGAATAGCGGATCAGGTTGTCGACACTGGTTTTGCCGTTCAGCTTTTCCTGGGCGAAGATCTTCATCGCAGTGACACCCATTTTCTTTTTGAGTGCAACCGGGAGAGCCAGCGCTTCGAAACTATCCGTGGCGGGGTTGCCATCGTTTGCAGCCTGGCCGACGCGCGCGGCGTTGAGGGCAAACTGGGTGACGTTGAAGTCGTGGCGTTCGAGAGCAGTCTTCAGCACTTTCGGGTCGGTGTGGCAGGAGATGCCGACGTTGTGGACGACCTTCTGATCACGCATCTTGTAGAGCATATTCAAGACGCCGTCTTTGGCCTCGATCGCGGCCAGATCCTCTTCGTTATTGAGGGCATGGACATGGACGGTGTTGAAGTGATCGGTCTGGCAGCGCTTGAGCGAGCCTTCAAGAATGCGCTGAGCCGCATCGCCGTTGCGAGCCGGGAGCTTGGTGGCGAGGTAAATATCCTTACGGCGGCCGGCGATGGCCTTGCCGATGCGGGTCTCGCTCAGGCCTGCACCGTAATCGTAGGCGGTATCGAAGTAGTTGATCCCAAGGTCCATTGCCTTGTGTACGACAGCGATAGCGTCGTCCTCGTTCTTGTAGGCGAGATAACGACTGCCGCAACCGAAAGCGACGATGGAAATGCGCTTACCGGTTTGACCGAAAAGGCGCGTAGGCATGGCTGGGGCAGCGGCAAGAGCGGCGGCAGAGGTGCTGATGAAGGTGCGTCGGGTTTGGCTCACGTGAGCAAGTGTAGCACCACATTTCGCTGATGCGGGTGGCGGCGGTGCTCGAACAGATAGATGCCCTGCCACGTACCAAGAGTAAGTTGACCACGGTCAACGGGGATCGTGAGATTGATGCCAGAAAGAACCGTGCGGATGTGGGCGGGCATGTCGTCTGGCCCTTCGAGGGTGTGGCGGAACTGGCGGGGATCTTCGGGGACCAGGCGCTCGAAGTAGTCCTTGATGTCGGCGATAACGTCAGGGTCGTAGTTCTCCTGGATGGTGAGCGAGGCGGAGGTATGACGGCAGAAAAGGGTGAGCAGAGCGGTGGAATCGGTCTGTTCGGCGACCCAGGTGGCGACGCGCGAGGTGATGTCGTAAAGGCCCTTGCCGCGGGTGGAGATGGTGAGTTGGCCGATGTGCTGCAAGGCATCAGAATACACTGAGGGAATGAAGCTCGTCATTGGATTGTTGTGTCTCTCGCTCGGTGCCGCCGAGGTTGTGAAGGAGGCAGACGCGAAAGCGCTGGCGTCGATTGTGTCGTTTCTGGCCAGCGATGCGCTCGAAGGGCGTGATACGCCGTCGGCGGGATTGACGATCGCCTCGGAATACATTGCGAGCGAGTTCCGCAGGGTCGGGCTTGAGGACTCGTTTCAAACAGCCAAGATGTCCTTGCGCAAGGTGAACCGGCAAGGGTTTGAGGTGAGCTTCACGGATGGGGCAAAGACAGTGGCCCTTCCTGTCGACACAGCATTATGGAGCGCGGGTGCGATGGTGGAGCTGAGCGGGGCGGCGGTGAAGAAGCTGACAGCCGCTGAGCTGCGAGATCTGGCGTTGACCGAGGTGGAGCCTGTGGTTGTCATCGAAGGTCCGGGCGGACCCGGAATGCAGCCGGGGTGGATGAAGCTGTCGCAAATTGGAGCCAAGGTGATTGTGCTCGTGGGGATCCCGATGCCGCTGGCGCAGCAGACGATCGAGTTTGAAGATCAGCCGCGGCCGAATGTACTGATGCTGCGCACCGCCGATAAGGATGCAGAGGCGTTCTTGAAGGCAAGCGCGAGCTTGAAGGCAACAATCAAAATTGGCGAGGCATCGAGCAAGGCCGAAGAGGCGCGGAATGTGATCGGGATCCTACGTGGCAGCGACCCGAAGCTGAAGGATGAATACGTGCTGCTGACGGCGCATTACGATCACCTCGGAGTGCGGCCGAACGATGCGGGGGACAAGGTTTACAACGGGGCGAACGACAACGCCAGCGGCGTTGCGAGCATCATCGAAAGCGCAAGGTTGATCGCAGAGCTGAAGCCGAAAAGGAGCGTAATGTTTGTGGCGTTCTTCGGTGAAGAGCGCGGCCTGCTGGGGAGTCGTTATCTGGTGCGGCATCCGATCGTGCCACTGAAGCAGATGGTGGCGAATGTGAACCTGGAGCAGACCGGGCGGACCGACTCGAGCGAAGGGCCGAACGTCGGGATGTTAAACCTGACGGGCTACCACTTCACGACAATCCACAAGCACATGGAAGACGCCGGTAAGGCAACAGACCTAAAGATTGTGAAGCACGAGAAGTTCAGCGACCCTTACTTCCAGGCCAGCGACAATGCGGCCTTCGCTCCCGTAGGCGTGCCTTCGACAACGGTGAGTGTGACCTATGCTTTCCCTGATTATCACCAGAAGGGTGATGAGTGGGAAAAGATCGACTACGCCAACATGGCGAAGGTGACTCGTGCGATCGCGCAGGGGACCTTCTTGATCGCCGATGCGCCGGAGCGGATTGTGTGGAATGCGGAAGAGCCCAAGACGAAGGCGTTTCGCGAGGCAGCAGCAAAGCTTCACTGAAGGTATTGCGCCCACCAGCGCATCTCTTCGTTATAACGGTGCATCGTGTTCCAAGGAGACCAGCCGCCGTGATACTCGCCCGGATAGCGAGCAAAGCGGGCGGGGACGCCGAGCTTCTTGAGGGCGGTGTATAGCTCTTCGGCCTGGGCGATTGGGACGCGCAGATCGGCTTCGCCGTGGACGAAGAGCGTCGGGGTCTTCATGTTCTTGACGTAGGTGATCGGGGAGTACTTGATCATGGTGGCGTTGCCGACTGGCTCCCAGGGGGGGCCGAGGAACTCGGTTTCCTTCGTGCGTGGGATGTCGCCCGTGCCGTAGTTGCTGATCCAGTTCGTGGGTCCGGCACCCGTAATGGCGGCCTTGAATGTGTTGGTGTGGCCGATGATCCAGTTCGTGAGGAAGCCACCGTAGGAGTACCCTGTGACGCCCAAACGCTTGGGGTCGACGCGGTACTTCTTGATGGCTGCATTTACACCGGACATCACGTCAGCCATGTCCTTGTCGCCCCAGCCACCCCAGGTTGCCCAGCGGAACTTCTCGCCGTAACCGGTGGAGGCGCGGGGGTTGGTGTAGAGAACGATGTAGCCCGCCGCGGCCTGGAGTTGATGGAGGAAGCTGAAGGAGCTGGCATATGCGCCGTGGGGGCCGCCGTGGATGTTGAGGATGAGCGGATAGGGGCCGGCATTGGGATCGTAATTGGGTGGGAGTGTGACCCAGCCTTCAATGGGAGTGCCGTCGAGGCTATCGAAGCTCAGGCGTTCCGTCCGGCCAAGCTTCCAACGAGCAGGTTGGGTGGTGATGCGGGTCTCAGCTTTTGGGTTCGCTAGAGTCGCAGAGAGAATTTCGGCTGGAGTGTCGGGGTTGGTGGCGGTGTAGACGATGCGGCCGGAGTCGAGATGGATGTCGAAGGCGTCGAGGAGGCGGTCGCCTTGGGTGACCTGCGTGACGCGTTTTGAAGAGAGTTCGAGTTGGTAGAGGTGGCCGGTACCTCGGAGATTGGCTTCGAAGAAGATACTCTTGCCGTCCCGGCTGAAGACGGGCGCGCCGGGCAGATCATCCCAATTTGCTGTGAGGTTGGTGAGAGGGCCGCCGGCGGCGGGGACGGAGTAGAGATCGAGGGGGCTGCCTTGGGTTCGTTTGTTCGCGAGGATCAGGTTGAGGCTCTCTTCTCGGAGGAAGACGATGGACTTGCCGTCCGGGGACCAGGCTGGACGGCTGTGGTTGTGATTGTCGTCGGTGAGGCGAGTGAATTTCCCATCGAGGTTGATCGTGAAGAGGTCGGCGCGTTCGTAGGTGCGTTCTTCGCGCTGATGGGTGTTGGCGACAAAGGCGATCGATTTGCTGTCGGGTGACCAGGCGAGTTGCTCGACGTTAACGTTGAGGCTGGTGAGCTTGCGCGCTTCCCCGCCCTGGCGCGGGAGGATGTATAGCTCCAAGGCTGGATGGGTTTGGGGATTGGGAAGATAGCCACGGCCATCGAAGCGGAAGTTCATCCAGTCGTAAACGCGGCCCTTGAAGCGCTGCTCCATGAGGCGGTCGGCCTCGGCTTGCTCGATGGCGGGGACGGCTGGATCCTGGCGTTTGGTGAAGGCGATCCATTGATGGTCGGGGCTGAAAGTGGGTGAGCCCGCGAGGCCAGGGATTTCGAAGGGTTGCCCGTCGAGATCGCTTGTATTGAGGAACCAGGTGCGTCCGCCAGCGGAGTAGTAGAGTAACTTGCCGTCGGGAGACCATTGAGGACTTGCGGCGCTGGCCTTGATCTGCGTGAGGCAGCGGGAATCGATGCAGAGGTCGTTGTGGCGGCGGTTCTCGGATTCGATGATGCGGGTCTTGAGGTAGGCGACCTGCTTGCCGTCAGGGGACAGAGCTGGCGAGGAGACGGTTTCGACCTTGTAGTAATCGGCAAGGACGATTGGGTTCGTTTGTGCGAGGACCGAGACCAGGATCAAGAGTTGCATTTTTAGCCTTTATACCAGTCGATGACTTTGCGGGCGGCGGCGGGACCAATGGAGGCCGAGAGGGCCTCGATGGGAGTGGATTTGACTTGCTCGGGGCTGCCGAATTCTTTGAGGAGCTTGCGCATGGTGATCTTGCCAATGCCGGGGATCTGTTCGAGTTCGCTGGTGAGGCGGCTCTGGTTGCGGCGGGTGCGATGGAAGGTGACCGCGAAACGGTGGGCTTCGTCGCGGATGGTCTGGATCAGATGGAGGACCGGGTTGTGGCGCTCAAGGATGGCGGGTTCGTCCTCCTGCCCGTAAACGTAGATGATTTCTTCACGCTTGGCGATTGAGGCCAGAGGTTGATTGATGATGCCGATGGCTTCGAGCGCTTCGGCTGCGGCGTGGAGTTGACCGAGGCCGCCGTCGATGAGGACCAGGCCGGGAAATGGTTGGTTCTCTTCTTTGAGCCGCGAGTAGCGGCGAGTGACAACTTCACGCATTGAGGCGAAGTCGTCGTTGCCGACGACGGTCTTGATGATGAACTTGCGGTAGTCGGACTTCTTCATGCGGCCGTCTTCCCAGACGACCATCGAGGCGACTTTGTCGGTGCCCTGGATGTGGGAGATGTCGAAGCACTCGATGCGATTGGGAGCATCCTCGAGATTGATGGCGTCTTTGAGGGCGTCCTTGATCGCGTTCGATGAGGGCCGGAGGACGCGGAAGCGCTGCTCGAAGCTGTGGCGGGCGTTGGTTTCAACCAGGCCGAGCATGGCTTTCTTGTCGCCGCGCTGAGGCGTATTGATGACACACTTGCGGCCGCGCTTCTCGGTGAGGAGCTCTTCGAGAATGTCTCGATCTTCGAACTCGATGGGAACGTGGATGTAGCCGGGGATGTGTTGTTGATTCAGGTAGACCTGGATCAGCACCTGCTGGAAGAACTCGCTGGGGTCGAAGTGGTGCTGGTCTTCCCAATACAGCTCGCGGCGATCGACGATGCGGCCGCGACGGAGGTGAAAGAGATTGACGGCGACGAGTGGGGGCTCGGCGTAGAAGGCAAAGATATCGGTGTCGTCGCCTTCGGCGGCAGCGACTTTCTGGCGCTGCTCCATTTCAGCGACGGTGGTGATTAGGTCGCGCAGATTGGCGGCGCGCTCGAACTCAAGATTTTCGGCGGCATCATTCATGCGGACTTCGAGGTCGCGCGTGAGGTCTTTGAGCTTGCCGTCGAGAAAGCGGCGGACATCGCTGACGGAGCTTTGGTAGGTATCAATGGTGACGAGGCCATCGACACAAGGGCCGTGGCAGCGACCGATGTGATATTCGAGGCAGGCGTGAGAATGAGTTCGATTGAAATCGACCTTGCAGCCGGGAATTTTGAAATGGCGGTGGATGAAATTGACGAGGCGGTGGGCGAGGTTGCCGGGGAAGTAGGGACCAAAGTAGGAAGCGCCGTCTTTGCGGAGGCGGCGGGTAACGAAGACTCGGGGGAATTTCTCGGCAGTGACCTTGATGTAGGGGTAGGTCTTGTCGTCGCGCAGCAGGACGTTGAAGCGGGGCTTGTGCTGTTTGATGAGATTGTTTTCGAGGCCGAGGGCTTCTTTCTCGTTGTCGACGAGGATGTAGGTGATGTCGCGAGCCTCGAGGACCATGGTGCCGTTTTTGGCTTCGTTTAAACGATCGTCGTTGAAGTAGCTGCGGACGCGGGCGCGGAGGTTCTTGGCCTTGCCGACGTAGATGACATCATTGACAGCATCGCGCCAGAGATAGACGCCGGGGCCGGTGGGGAATTGGGTGACCTTTTCCCTAAGGGTGTCGAGCCAATTCATTGGGAGATTACAATCTAATTGTGGCATGGCATTTTCGATTGGCTTTGTTTTGTTTGGCGGCCTGGTGTTTGCCGGGACAAGTGAAGCCGCCGGTGATTGTGGAGCCGCCGGAAGAAGACGAGACGCTGATCAAGGAGAAGAAGGACTACGAGTTCAATCCGATCCAGGCGCAGCAGGAAGTCAAGGTCGGCCGTTATTACATGAAGAGGGGCAGCTACCGGGCCGCCGGTGGGCGGTTTCTTGAAGCCACGCTGTGGGACCCGACTTCGGCAGACGCGTTTTACGAACTTGGTAAGGCACGAGAGCGAGCCGGGAACCCAAAGGGGATGAAAGAAGCGTGGGCCAAGTTTCTCGAACTGGCGCCCGAGGACAAGCGGGCGGGCGAGATCAAGAAGAAGTTGGCAGCAAAGTAGGGTTGCGGTGACGCCACTGCCGCTGGATCGCGGCAATGAGGTTGCGAGTGCCTTTTGCGGTATCGGGGAACAAGTCGATGTATTGAATTTCGCGGGCGATGCGAGCAGGCACGGTATTCATCGAAGCGAACCGGGATAATGAACGTGTCTTCGAGCGGTAGCCGCCGAGCAATATCGAGAGCGTAGCGGATTTCGGCCTGGAAGCCGCCGCGCTTGAGTACCGAATTGCTGGACATACAGGCGACGAAGAAATCGCTGGCCTCGATGGCAGCCTCGATCAGGCGGGGCCAATTCTGACCTGCTTTCAAGTTGCGACGATCGAGCCAGGGATTGAGACCGGCAGCGGCGAGGGCGTCGTAGAGTGCCTGGGCCTGCTTGCGATCTTCGGCGGCATAGCTGATGAAGACTCTGGGAGCATGCATGGCAACAAACTCGAAGCCACCGTCTGACTGCGGATGAAACGTGCCGAAGCCCTCAATCTCGACGGGCTTGCCACGTTTGAGGCAATCGAGGATGATGCGAGAGACCTGCTTGGGGTCGAAGCGCGGGTTATGGGTAGACATCAGTGCCCTCGGATTTTGCGGATTTTGGGGATGTCGTTTTCAGGAGATCGCGGCAGAAGACACCAAGGCCGGGCCAGGATGTGTCGTGACCATGCTTCCAGCGTTTGAGGATCGAGAGGACGGCGTAGTCGAGATAATCGGCTGCTTCGGCGTTGGATGTTTTGGAGGCGCGGGCGAGGCGCCGGGCGAGGCCAGACTTGTTCATGACGGGTTCTCCGACTGGGGATCTGAATTGGTTTCGGGATTCAGGCGTCGAAGCCTTGCCTGCTCCACATGGGTAATGCGAACTGCAGCGGAGTGAATGGCTGGCCGCGAGAAGCCGGTGCCGACAATTCTTGCGATGGGGGCGGCGGAAGGAATCACGACTGGAGAGTCGAAGGAGTTGGTCACGGTGTCTTGCAGGTCGACAGCAGCGCAACGGTCAGCGTAGGCATGCTGAAAGAGCATGAGCGCCTTGAGTGCGGAGTTCTCAAGACCGCGCAGGTAGCGCTGCACTCGAAGGAGATGCGTGAAGGTCTGCTGGTTTTCGGGATGAGCGAGAGATTGCTCGAGAGCCTGGGCGTGCACGGCCTGTGCGCGGACGAGCAGGAATTGAGCAAAGGCGTACTGTTCGAACAGGAGAATCTGGTGCTGGGTGCCGGGTTGAAACTCTGAGAGCAGGGACTCGCGGAAAGTCAGAAATTGCTCCTGGACGTGCGCGGGGAATTGGTCGATGGATGAAGCCGTAAGGCCATGGCGCATTGCGTTGCGGCTGACGGCGGATTTGCCAACGGGGGTTTGCGGGCCGGTTGAGGCTTTGGCGTTCTCCCGATTGGCGAGGACTTGTTGCTGTGTCGCCATTGTGGACTCCTTGAAAATCGAATGGCGGACTAGGCTGATCTGTGAAGATCGCCCAGCCCGCCTACAGAGAACAAGTTACCGGAGGAGAGAATCGGGTTCTGCGATGCCGAGTCGGGAAGTGTTGGAAGGAAAGAAGTTAGGAGAGCAAAAAAATTGAAAATTGCTGTGAACGGAGGATTTTCCGATGGGACTACAAGGTGCAAGCATGAAGCAGCGCTTAATTCGATTTAGAAAATTTTAATTCCATATTCAAGACAGGGATAGCCCGATGTGATTATGATTTGAGCAGCGAGTGTTGCTCGCTGAACTTAATAGGAGAAAAAGTACCAATGAAAAAGTTTGCGTCTTTGCTGCTCGCCCTGTCGCTCATGACCGGCGTTGCCACCGTTTCCTTCGCTCAGGATGCCCCGAAGAAGGAAGGCGAGGAAAAGAAGAAGAAGAAGAAGAAGACCGCCGAAGACGAGAAGAAGAAGCCTGCCTAAGGTTTTGCTTCTCTCGCAAAATTGGATTGAATGCAGCGCCGCGCTGGACCTTGAGTCCTCGCGGCGCTTGCGCTTTTTGTGGGGGACTTGGGGGAGTGAAGCGACGGCTCAGTGGTTGAATCAGTTTATTCCCGAATCGAGTTCCAGCAGCTTGTCTGCAAGTATTTAGACTGAAAGAATGCACGAGCCCAATCTGACTCGCCTTGAAACTGTCGCCAAAGCACTTGGTGTCCCGCAAATCTCACGGCATATCTTTCTTTGTGCCGATCAGACCGACGCCAAGTGTTGCAGTCAGGAAGAGGGCGCCGCCAGCTGGGAGTTTTTGAAGCGCCGTTTGAAGGAACTGGGGCTCGACAAGCCGGTCAAAGGTGACCCCTCATCTAGCTGCGTGTTCCGCTCGCGGGCCAACTGTCTTCGCGTTTGCGAGCAGGGCCCCGTTGCGGTGGTGTGGCCTGATGGTGTCTGGTATCACAGCGCTACGCCAGAGAACCTGGAGCGCATCATCCAACAACATCTGATTGGCGGCGAAGTGGTCGGCGAACTGGCTTTTGGCCAGAGGCAAGAGTAGGCTTGCCTCTGGCAATTCGGGCATGGGTCACTGCTTCTTCGGTGGCGGTGCCTGCACGTAGGACGACTCTTGCGGTTGCTTGTCAGCGTACTGGTCGTCGTCCTTCAGTTCTTTCTTGAGGCGCGACAATTCTTGTTTGAGCCGTGCCACGGTCTTGGCGGCCTTCGGGTCGTTGTAGATGTTGGTCATCTCCTGCGGGTCGGCCTTGAGGTCATAGCACTCCCACTGGTCTTTCTTCCAGAAATGGATCAGCTTGTGCTTGTCCGTCCGCACGCCATAGTGCGCGCGCGTGTTGTGATCGCCGGGATCGTGATAGTAGCGGTAGTACATCGACTTGCGCCAGTCCCGCGGCGTGCGGCCCTTCCACGTGGACAGCATGCTGCGGCCTTGCATGTCTGAGGGCACGGGTTGGCCTGCGAGATCGAGGAAGGTCGGCGCGAAATCGCAGTTGATGCCGATCGCATCGGAGACACTTCCTGGCTTGATACCGCCGGGCCAACGCACCAGAAACGGCATGCGCAGCGACTCTTCATACATGAATCGCTTGTCGTACATGCCGTGTTCGCCGAGGAAGAATCCCTGGTCGCTGGTGTAGACGATGATGGTGTTGTCACGCAGGTTGTTGTTGTCGAGCCAGTCCATGACGCGGCCTACGTTGTCGTCGACACTCTGCACGCAGGCCAGGTAGTCCTGCATATAGCGTTGGTATTTCCAGTCTTCCAGTTGCTTGCCGGTCAACACCTTGCGTACGCCATCCACCAGGGTTTCCACTTCGGTTGGTTTCACACCATTCCATTGGCGCAACTGCTGTGGTGTGAGCCCCGAGGGAGGAGTCAGCTTCAGGTCAAAACGCGTCATGTCGTTGAACACTGACTGCCGCTGTTCGCGGATCGCATCGGTTCTTCCCGCAAAGTTGTCGCGCAAATTCGCGGGTTCAGGGATCCGCTTGTTCTCGAAAAGCTTTCGGTACTTCTCGTTGGGAGTCCATTCCCGGTGCGGCGCTTTGTGATGCGACATCATGAAGAACGGTTTGTCCTTCGGGCGGTTCTTCAGCACATCGAGCGTGATGTCCGTAATGATGTCTGTTGCATAACCCTTGTATACTTCGGAGCCCTCTTTGTCATACAAGGTTGGATTGTTGTAAACCCCCTGGCCCGGCAAAATGTTCCAGTAATCGAAGCCGGTCGGGTTGCTGCCCAGATGCCACTTGCCCACCATGGCCGTGTAGTAGCCTGCGCCCTGCAGCATCTTGGCCACGGTCGGTTGCGTTTCGTCGAAGCGGTTGAATACGGGCACGCCGTTCATGTGGCTGTATTTGCCGGTGAGGATGGTGGCGCGGCTCGGCGTACAGATCGAGTTGGTTGCGAACACGTGGTTCATGCGCAGCCCCTCTTTGGCCAGCCGGTCGAGATTCGGGGTCTGATTGATCTTGCTGCCGTAGCAGCTGATGGCCTGCGCGGCATGATCGTCGGTCATGATGAAGACGATGTTCGGGCGTTGGGCGGCGCCTGGGGCGGCACCTGCGCGGCGCGCCATCATGTTGGCGGCCCACGGCATTGTTAAGAGGCTGCGGCGAGTTAGATTTCGCATGATTCCCTAAAGGATATGCCATTTGCGCAAACCCCGGAATTGGTCGCGCGGCGCTGCCCGGCGATTTTCGCTTCTATGTAAAGATCTTCCAGCTCTCACCGTTTCGGCGATTCGGCCGGAGCTGTTGACACCTTGGTCGTGTCATATCGATCCCTTGACGAGGAGAGAACGGAAAGGGCTAAAGAAGGCAGTCGCGGCGCTGCTTTTCGAGGAGCTTGACGATCTGGCCGACGTTTTGGGCCTTGTCGCGATCGAGGACGAGGAGGGCGTCGGGAGTGTCGACCACCACCAGGTTCTTGACGCCGAGCATGGCGACGAGTTTGCCGGGGGCGTCGACGTAGTTGCCTGTCGCGTCGTTGAAGATTGCTTCGCCACGCGAGGCGTTGCCTTCGGTGTCGTGCTTCTGCAGGTCATAGACGGCGTTCCAGGAGCCGACGTCGTTCCAGCCGAAGTCCGGGGCGGGGACACCGAGGATGCCTTTTTCCTTTTCAAGGACGGCGTAGTCGATGGAGATGTCTTCGCAAAGCGGGAAGACGCGGCCCAGCTCTGGGAAGAAATCCGGGCTCAGGAAGGGCGGCAGGCTGCGGATCAGCTTGGCCGTCTTCGGGAGGTGATTGTCGAGCGCTTCGAGGAGGCGGGAGGCCTGCCAGAAGAACATGCCGGCGTTCCAGTAGTAGTTGCCAGACTTGAAGAACTTCTTGGCCGTGGCGAGGTCTGGCTTTTCGCGGAAGCGGGAGATCTCGACCGGCTCGAGGCTGCCAAAGGCCGTCTTCTTGGGAAATTCAATGTAGCCGTAACCGGTTTCGGGATAACGGGGCTTGATGCCAAGGACGACCATCTCGCCTTGCGAGGCCGCGCGGAAGGCAGGGCGGACGGCACGGAGATAAATCGCGGGGCGAGAGATGATCTGGTCGGCTGGGAAGATGCCGAGGACCGCGCCGGGATCGAGGGAATGGAGCATCTGGCAGGCGAGGCCGATGGCAGGGGCAGTGTTGCGTTGCGCGGGTTCGGCGAGGATCTGACGCTTGGGGACTTCAGGCAGTTGGCGCGAGATTTCGTCCTTGAGGAACTCGTTGGTGAGAATCCAGATTCTCTCTGGCGGGAGCAAAGGGCGGAGCCGGTCCACGGTTTGTTGGATGAGGCTGCGCTCGCCGAAGAAATTCAAGACCTGCTTAGCGCGGGACTTGCGGCTGCGAGGCCAGAAGCGGGTGCCACGGCCGCCGGCGAGAATCAGGCCGTAGTAGTTTGTGCGAGGTGTGGAGGGGTTGGCCATTGGCGTCGGTGCTAATTGAGCGGATAGCCGCGAACCAGTTGGAAGGTGCGGCTCCAGCGGGTTTTACAAAAGAAATTTTCGGCAAGGTCCAAAAGGTGGTCAGGAGCAACTGGGCTGCCCTTAAGCCGCTCGGTGGTGGATTCATAGGACCAATAGATAATAAGCGGCTTGCCGATGACGTTCTCTCGGGGGACGAAGCCCCAGAAACGGCTGTCTTCGGAGTAGTCGCGGTTGTCGCCCATAGCGAAGATTTGACCGGGTGGGACGACGAGTTCGCCTTCGCGGACGTGATCGCGAAGCATCGCTTCGCCTTCGGGAAAGATCTGGAAGGGAGGCTTTGAAGGGAAGTTGTCGCGGAAGTCGACGGTGAAATTGGTCTTGAGGTGCTTGTACGGTTCGTTGATTTGGCGACCATTGAGGATCAGTTGCTTGTCGACGATGCGGAATTGATCGCCGGGAAGACCGATGGCGCGTTTGACATAGGTTTGCTGGATATCGAGAGGGAAGCGGAAGACGATGATGTCGCCGCGTTGGACGTCCTGGTAAGGGAGCAAGTGTTTGGAGATGGGGCCAGAGGGAGAGTAGGTGAGCTTGTCGACCAACAAATGGTCACCAACGAGGAGAGTGTCTTCTATCGGCGGAGTGGGGATGACGAAGGCCTGAGCCAGAGTCGTGGTGGCAAAGAGCAACACGAGGAATGTCACAGTCCACTCTGCAACCACCGAGCGGCGTATGTTAGCCCATTCGAGTCGGGCCTTATTCCAAAGCAAGAGCCGTTTGAGCATGGTGATCCTTAGTTGAGAGGATAGCCGCGAATGAGTTGGAAGGTGCGGCTCCAGCGAGTCTTGCCAAAGAAATTTTGGGCAAGATCCATGAGATGTTCGGGGTTGATCGGGCTGCCGGCGAGTCGGTCGGTTGAAGACTCATAAGACCAGTAGATGATGAGAGGCTTGCCGATGATGTTCTCGCGGGGAACGAAGCCCCAATAGCGGCTGTCGAGGGAGGAATCGCGATTGTCGCCCATGGCGAAGATGCAGTTCTCGGGGACGACGATTTCGCTGATGTCCTCGCCGTTGACGTTTGAGCGCTTGAGGTGTTTGTTCAGCATCTCTTGGGCGCCGGGGTAGACACGCATGTTGGGCTCAGAGGGAAAATTGTCGCGGTAAGAATCGAAGTAGTCGGTCTTGTGATACTTGTACGGCTCCTGGGCGGGCTTGCCGTTGAGCATCAGCTGTTTGTTGACGATGCGGATGCGATCGCCGGCGACGCCGATGGCGCGCTTGACGAAGGTCTGCTTGATGTCTTCGGGATAGCGGAAGACGATGATGTCGCCGCGGGTGACGTCCTGATAGGGAAGCAGGTATTTCGAAATTGGGCCCTTGGGGGAGTAAGTCAACTTGTCGACCAGGAGGTGATCGCCGATCAGGAGCGTATCCTCCATAGAGCCGGTGGGGATGACGAAGGCCTGGACAAGTGTGGTGGTGGCGAACAGGAGCAGGAGGATGGTGACTGTCCACTCGGCAATGGTGCCGCGCTGGGTTTCTGCCAGGCGCAGACGGGCAGTGTTCCAGCGCTCGAATGTGCTTTGCTGCGGGGCTGGAGACGGTGGGGGCGTAGTGGTGGTACTCACGAAACTTGCTCTCTAGTCATTATGGTGGATGGAAGTGGTCTGTTGGCCGGCATCGAGATCGGGATGGCCGGAGAAGCGGCGGAGGTGGAAGGCCTCTGTGACGCTGAAGAAAATGTTGATGATGCCGATGCCGCTGATAGCGCCGCGGAAATAGGGATTCATCCAGAACAAGCCCCATTCCGGGCTGAGATCGGCGAGAAAGTTGGGCTTCCAGTAGTCGCTCCACGGGAAGAAGACAAGGAAGAGGCCAATCTCAAAGCAGAGGATGACGTAGAGAACTCCCGAGAGTTTGTGATACCAGCGGTAGTGCGTCATGAGGAGGCCTTGCGAGATTCAATTATCGCGCGGACCGGGGCAAAACTGGCGCGATGTTGTGGCGTGGGGCCATAAAGGGATAACGCTGCGAGATGGTCGCGGGTTCCGTAGCCTTTGTTGGAAGCCAGATTGTAGGAGGGGTATTTCTCGTGAAAACGCTCAAGGAGGGCGTCGCGCTCAAACTTGGCGAGGATCGAGGCGGCGGCAATGGAGCGAGAGATGGCATCGCCGTGGATGAGATTTTGCTGAGGAAGCGGCGAATTGATCTTGATGGCGTCGATGAGGAGGAAGTCGGGTTGTGGGTTGAGGGCTTGGACCGCGCGGAGCATGGCGAGGCGGCTGGCCTCGAGTATGTTGATTGCTTCGATCTCGGTGACGCTGGAATAGCCGACGGCCCAAGAGATGGATTCGGCCTTGAGGCGGGCGGCGAGACGGGCACGCTCGGCGGGAGGAACGACCTTGGAATCGCGGAGACCGCGGATTTTGCAATCTTTCGGAAGAATGACTGCGGCGGCTGTGACGGGCCCAAATAGACAACCCCGGCCGGCTTCATCGATGCCGGCCGGAGCTGAGAATCCGAGAGCCCGCAAGCGGGCTTCATGACGGAGAGAGCAGACCAAAGGTCGTAACTCGCGAGGACGCTTAGGTGCGTTCTTTGAGGCGAGCTGCCTTGCCCTTGAGGTTGCGCAGGTAGTAAAGCTTGCTGCGGCGGACACGGCCCGTGCGGACGATGTCGATGTGGTCGATGACGGGGGCGTTGATGGGGAAGATGCGCTCGATACCAGTGCCGAAGCTCATCTTGCGGACGACGATGTTTTCGCCCATGCCGGTGTTCTTGCGGGCAATGAGGACGCCTTCGTAAACCTGGGTGCGCTCTTTGTCGCCTTCTTTGATCTTGACGTGAACGCGGATGGTGTCACCGATGCGGATTTCCGGGTGGTCGGTGCGCTTGTACTTGTTGTAGACCTTTGCAAGAGCAGGATGATTCATAGTAATTAGCCTCTTTCGTTTGTCCCGCCGGTGAGGTCGGGACGATTTTTTTGACGCTTGGCGAGGGCCTGAGCCGCGCGCCAGCGCTTAATTTCGGCGTGGTTGCCTGCGAGTAACACGTCGGGAACCAGCCAGCCGTTGAAGTCCGCCGGTCTTGTGTAATGCGGACAATCCAGCAAGGGGGCGCCATTCTCATCGAGATCCGAGAACGACTCAAATTGCGAGGATGCCACGTTGCCCAGCACGCCGGGAACGAGCCTCGCGACCGAATCGACCACGACGGCAGCCGGGAGTTCCCCACCGGACAACACGAAGTCGCCGATAGAAAGCTCGTCGTCCACTAAGTGGTCGGTTATCCGCTCATCGACGCCTTCGTATCGGCCGCAGATGAGCAGAACCTGGTCGTATTGGAGCAGCGAGCGGGCTTCCTGTTGTTGGAAGCGCCGGCCTTGCGCTGAGAGCAACACGACACGGGTATTGCCATGGTTGCCTTCTTCGGAGGGATGGAAGCGTTGAGGAAGAATCGACTGGATCGCCTTGTAAACCGGTTCGACCTTGAGCACCATACCTTCGCCGCCCCCGAAGGGACGATCGTCGACGATGGAGTGACGGTCGGTGGTCCAATCGCGAAGATTGTGAACCCGAATGTCGATCAATCCAGATTCCATCGCTTTGGAGACCACGCCGTACTTCAGTGGGCCTTCGAAGAAGGAAGGAAAAATCGTAAGAATGTGAAAGATCATGACTGGTTGACTTCGAGGAGGCCCTCGGGAAGGTCAGCGACCAGCCGCTTGTTGGGAATGTCCTGAACGGGGAAGAAGGCCGGCACCCAGGGGATAAGCGCATCGTTGGTGTCGAGTTGCAACCAGACTTGTGCGCCCTCCTCATAGACGTCGGTCACGCTACCGAGCAGGAGATTCTGACTATCAAATAACTGGCAACCGATGAGGTCGCTAAAAAACACTTCGCCCGGATTGGGCCGGCGGCGGGCACTCATGGGAATGCAGAGGTCAAGCCCCCGGAGGGTATCGGCGGCGCTGATCGAATCGACGCCAGCCAGTTTGACGACTGCCTTGTCCTGGTGCATCCAGACGTCCTCAACCGTGAGCTGCCTGGGCGCTGCCGAGGCGGATTCAAAGGAGGTTAGCGTCTGGACTTCACGCAACCGTTCGATGTCCGGCGTGAGCAGGTCGACGAGCAGTTCGCCCTTGTTGCCGCGAGGCTTGAGGACGGTTGCGAGGGTCAACCAACCTTCCGGAACCATCGTTATTCCAGGATCGAGAGCTCGAAGCGGCGATTCTGCTTCATGCCGACCGCACCCAGGAGAGTGCGGATACAACGAGCGGTACGGCCCTGTTTGCCAATGATTTTGCCAATGTCTTCTGGGGCTACGCGCAGTTCGAGAACGGTGACGCGTTCGCCTTCGACTTCTTTGACCGTGACGGAGTCGGGCGCATCGACGAGCGCCTTAGCGATCTCTTCCACTAAATCTTTCATAGCCGCGAGGCTCCTTGAGGGAATGAATTAAGCGACAGCAGGCTGTTGGGCCGGGTTGTTCTTCAACAAACGGGCCACGGTGTCGGACGGCTGTGCGCCGTTCTTCATCCAGTGCTCAATCCGGTCGTGCTTCAGGCTGATGATCTGCGGCTGGGCGACTGGGTTGTAGTGACCCACGACTTCCACAGCGCGGCCATCGCGCGCACGTTCCTTCTCAATGACAACTACGCGGTAGGTAGGCTTCTTTTTGGAGCCGAAACGCGCTAAACGAATCATCAACATACGAACTATTCTCCTCTACAAAATACCTGCGTGAGCGGGGTTAAGACTTGGCGCCGTTCAGCGCCTCATCAGATCTTCCATGCCCGGTAAGCCCATCTTGGCGAGGCGCTTGGCCATCGAGCCGCCGAACTTACCGCCACCAAGGCCGCCGAGTGAATCCGTGAGAGTCTTCATCACTTTTCGGGCCTGGGTGTATTGTTTGAGCAAATTGTTAATGTCTTGGGGCTGCGTGCCGCTGCCTTTGGCAATGCGGCGGCGGCGAGCTCCATTAATGATCATGTGGTTGGCGCGCTCATGAGGCGTCATCGAATCGATGATCGCGACAATTTTGGTGAGCTCGCTTTCGTCCATCTTGGCGTCCTTCATCTGCTTGGACATTTTGTCCATGCCAGGGATCATGCCCATGAGGGAATCGAGGGGACCGAGCTTGCGGAGTTGCTTGAGCTGGTCGCGGAAATCTTCGAGAGTGAAGTCGTTCTCGATGAGCTTGCGCTGCATCTTCTCGGCTTCCTTCATGTCGATGGCGCCCTCGACCTTTTCGATCAGGCTAAGGACGTCGCCCATGCCGAGGATGCGTTGTGCAACACGATCGGGATGGAAGGCTTCGAAGGCTTCGGGCTTTTCGCCGACGCCGACAAACTTGAGGGGCTGGCCAGTTACCTGACGGACACTAAGGGCCGCGCCACCACGGGCGTCGCCGTCCAACTTGGTGAGGATGATGCCGGTGATGCCGAGACGCTTGTTGAACTCGTCGGCGGATTTGACTGCGTCCTGGCCGGTCATAGCGTCAGCAACGAAGAGGATCTCCTGAGGATTGAGGTAATCCTTGAGTTCCTGCAGTTCCTGCATCAGGGCATCGTCGATGTGGAGGCGGCCAGCGGTATCGACTAGGATCACGTCGCGACCTTCGCGGACGGCGGCCATTTTGGCGCCCTTGACGAGATCGATCGGCGGCTGGTTGGGCTCGCCGTCGTGGATCGGGATGTTGAGCTGTTTGGCGAGAACAGCGAGTTGTTGGCGGGCGGCGGGACGATAGACGTCGACGGAAACGAGCTGGGGCTTCTTGCCTTCCTTGACGAGGAGGCGAGCCAGCTTGCTGGTGGAGGTGGTTTTACCCGAACCCTGGAGGCCGACGATCATGACAACCGTGGGCGGCTCATTTGAAAAACGGAGTTTGGACTGGTGGGTGCCCAGCAGGCGAACCAGTTCGTCCTTGACGATTTTAACGACCTGTTGCGAAGGGGAAAGAGCCTGGAGGACCTCTTCGCCTTTCGACTTTTCCCTAACTTTTTCAATGAGTTCCTTGACGACCTTGAAGTGGACGTCAGCCTCGAGCAAAGCGACACGGATCTCCTTCAAGGCCGCTTCCATATTGGCCTCGGTGAGTTTTCCTTCTCCGCGCAGGTTCTTAAATACGCGCTGGAGCTTGTCGCTTAAACTGTCGAACATTGAAATGGGTCTAGTTTAGGATGAATTGGGCGGGGTTCGACCAAAACTCTGATTTTAGCAGAAGTGAAGGGCGGATGCGAATCGAGTGGCGTTATACTGCAGCGCATATAAAGCGACTGTGGTTGATCTTGATGGGATTGGGGCTGTTTGGCCAGGGGATCGATGAGTTGAAGGACGTGCGGCTGAAGGCGGTGATTGCGTCGATTCAGAAGAACAATGCGTGGACGATGGAGCAGCAAGTGTCGATCTGCGAGATCGCAGCGCCACCGTTCGGGGAGGCTGAGCGAGGCAAGCAATATGCGCGGCGGCTGACGGCCTTGGGCATGGAGGACGTCAGGACCGACAGCGAAGGGAATGTGATCAGTCGGTTGCCGGGAGCGAAGTCGGCCAAGCCGCTGATTGTCTTCAGCGCGCATTTGGACACGGTGTTTCCAGCGGGGATGGATGTGAAGGTGCGACCGGAGGGGTCGCGGTTGAAAGGTCTGGGGATTGGAGACGATTGCCGGGGGCTGGCAGTGGTGCTGGCCGTGGCGAAGGCTTATCGGGAAGCCAAGGTGCAAACCAAGGGCAAGGTGTTGATTGTTGCGACCGTGGGCGAGGAGGGCCAAGGCGATTTGCGCGGGGTGCGGCATTTGTTCAGCAAGGAGCTGAAGGGGCAGGTGGATGCGTTTATCTCGGTGGATAGAGCGGGATTTCGACTTGCTTCGCGGGGTGTCGGCAGTAACCGGTACAAAGTAACTTACAAGGGCCGTGGGGGACATAGTTATGGGGCGTTCGGAATGCCGAACCCTGCGCATGCGATGGGAAGGGCGATCGCGAGGATTACTGATATCCAGGTGCCGCAAACGCCGCGAACGACGTTCAACGTGGGGACGGTGACCGGGGACACGAGTGTGAATTCGGTGCCGATTGAAGTGAGCATGGAGTTGGATCTTCGCAGCGAGTCGCCGAAGGAACTGGCGGCGCTTGATGAGCGGCTGCGAGCTGCGTTGCAATATGAGTTGGACGCGGGGAAGGCGAGGTGGCCCGAGAGCAAAGCGCCGCTCGATTTGAAGATCGATGTGATGGGTTTGCGGCCGGCCGCAGAACCGGGCGACGAGCAGCCGATTGTGCAAAAGGCAATGGCATCGGCCAAGGCGCTGGGGCTACCGTTGTTCGCAACCGGGAGCGGGAGTACGGATTCGAATCTGCCGATGAGCCTGGGGATTCCGGCAGTGACCATCAGCGGAGGTAGACGCAGCCCGAACGCGCACTCGATCGATGAGTGGTTTGAAGAGGGCGAGGATGGCTACAAAGCTACGCAGTGGGCGGCGCTGTTGGTTGCGATGCTGGCTGGGCTTTAGTTGGCGTTACGGATGTACTGCCAGCCGCCATGTTGCTTGCGGACTAGTTCGGCGACGGCGGCGTCGACGACTTTGACGTGTGGAAGTAGCGAGTCCTTTGGGATGTTGCGCATCTTGAGCGAGTTGTTGCAGGCGAGCAGGCCGACACCGGACTTGGCGAGGCGCTCCCACTCGGTGGCAAGGGTGGTCTTGTCCTTGGTGAAGGAGAAGATGGCCATGCCGTGAAGAACGATCTCGACAGTGACCTGATCGGCGCCGAGGGCGATCTTGAGGTTTTCGATATTGCGGATGACGCCTTCGAGGCGAGGTTGCTCACCAGCCGACATCTCGAAGATGACGTGATACTTTTTGCCGTCCTTAGGGAGAGCATCTTGCGCGTTGGCGGCCAAGAGAGTGAGGAGGAACAGGCAAATTGTTTTCATTGGCTTGATTCTATATCCGGAGGAGGGATTGCTGAACCTCGCCCGTCACGATCGCGGTGTTCTCTTTAGCGAGGACGTTGAATTCTGAGCGGACGCCGAAGTCTTTGAGATAGATGCCTGGCTCGACAGAGAAGAGAGTGTTGGCGAGGATGTGGCGCTCGTCATGGGTTTCGAGGTTATCCATGTTTGCGCCGGTGCCGTGGACGTCTTCGGTGATGGAGTGGCCGGTGCGGTGGACGAAGGCGTCACCGTAGCCAGCGGCGACGATGACTTCTCGGGCGGCATCGTCCACTTCAAAACCATGGAGGGTCGTGGCAGATTCGCGAGCGTTGCGGGCTCGCTCGAAGGCGGCGTCGCGAGCGGCTCTGACAACGTCGAAGACATTATCGACTTCCGTTGGGACATTGGTGCCGCAGTAGCCGGTCCAGGTGATGTCGTAAAAGATGGAACCGGGCTTGTTAAGCTTGGCCCACATGTCGACGAGGAGGACGTCGTTTGGCCGGATCAGAGAACTGGAAGCAGCGGAAGGTTCATAGTGAGGGTCGGCGGCGTGTGCGTTCACGGCGACGATGGGGCCGTGATCGGTGAAGAGGTTGTGTTTGTCGAAGGCGTTGCGGAGCCAGGTTTGGAGTTGGTACTCGGTGAGAGAATCGGCGTTCGCGAGGGAGGCTGCGACGCGCGCGAAGGCGGCCTTGCGGATTGAGTCCATGAGGCGGCCGGCCTCAAGGTGAGACTCGATGTGAGCCGGGGAGAGGGTGGCGTGAAAGACCTGGACAAGATCTGCGGAGGTGACAACTTCGACGCCGAAGGAGCGCACCAGCTCAAGTGTGCCAGCGTCCACCATGGAGACATAGGGGATGGCGCAGCCGGGCGAGTATTGCATCGCGATGCGCTTGAGGCCGAAGAGCAGTGCGCCCAAGCCTTCCTGGTGGGTACGCCAGCCACTGTAGACGTGCTTCTGGCCTGTGAGGGTGTCGAGGATGCGAGACTCGATGCGGTGGACCAGCATTTGCGGTTCACCCTCTTTGGGGATCAGGTAATACCAACGGCGGGTTGGCATTTGATCGAGATTGAGATGGAGAACCTGGTAGGCGATGGGGTCGCGGTGATGGTGATCAAAGAAGAGCCAAGCGTCGATGTTGAGTTCTCGGAGGGTTTTCTGGATGGCGGCGATCATAACTTCTTCCACTCAAAGGTACCACTGAGCCAGTGATTTCCTGCGTACTGGCGGCGGTCGTTCACTCGGAACTCCAGGTAGTCGTCGCGCCAGTCGTGACGGGCTCCATCGAGGGATTGAGTGGCGAGGGTGATGGTGTAATCGCCAGCGGTGAGATGGCAAGGGAATTGATATTGGATCTCGATGGTGGCTGGGCCATCGACGTCAATTGGACATTCTTCGATATGAGTGTTGGTGCCAGCGACCTCGATGCCCTGGCGGTTGCGAATGAGCAGGCCGAACTGAAAGCGTGTGGCGGGTTGTGTGATGTGGATCGAGGCAGTGAGGAGAATGGTGTCGTTGATTTGAAATTGGTTGCGGGGAGGGCCGCCGGGGAGATGGAGGTGTGCGGATTGAATGCTGGTGGGGGATTGCGCGGGTGAAGTGGAGGAAGGCTGGATGGGGTCGATTTGAACTCGGCGGGCGTATTCGAGGGCGATTTCGCGAGGGGAGCCGAGAGTTGCCAGTTCGCCGTGCCAGAGTAGAGCGGCGCGGTCACACAGGCGCTGCACAATGCCCAAGTCGTGCGAGACGAACAGAATTGTGGTTCCGCTGGCTTTGAGTTGTTCGAGACGGCGGATGCACTTGTTGGCAAAGCGAGCATCGCCGACAGCGAGTGCTTCATCGACAATGAGGGTTTCTGGATGCTGGTGAATGGCCGCAGCAAAGGCTAGGCGCACATACATGCCAGTCGAGTACTCGCGAACGGGTCGGTCGAAAAAATGACCGATTTCAGCGAAGGCTTCGACATGAGGGATGGCAGCTTCGATTTCTGCTCGAGAGAGGCCCATGAGCTCTGCATTCAGCCTGACGTTTTCACGGCCACTGAACTCGAGATTGAAGCCGGCACCGAGTTCCAATAAGGCGCTAATCCGCCCTTGCGTTAGAACCCGGCCCTCGGTGGGCTGGAGAATTCCGGCAAGGATTTGAAGCAGTGTTGACTTGCCGGCTCCATTGGGGCCGACGAGCCCGAAGACTTCACCGCGAGGCACATCAAAGGAGATATTGCGCAAGGCCCAGAACTCATTCTGGGCCTCGCTTTCGTGAGAGACTCGGCCGCGCCAAAAGCCGGGTTGTGTTCTGTATCGCTTCGATACATTTTGAACAGAGATCACCTTCTCTAGTATCGAGGATCAGATTTGAAGCAGTACCGTAAGATCTCTGCCGGGAGTTCCGGCTGAGGCTGGCGGTACGTTTAAGATGTCGAACGAAATGGTGGCACCTGCGGGAATCGGAGCCACATTGAAGCGGCTTACCGCTGTCGCAACAGGGAAGCCCGCTTCGATGACGAGGTCGCAGTAAGGCGATCCGTTCACTCTGACGAGCACCTCTACGTCGCCGCCAACTGGAGGCTCTTGAACATAGGCGGATACATCGCGAACCACAGTAGCCCGATCCACCTGATAGCTGTTGCCAGCCGAAGCCTCGATGGCGAGATAACCCTGCACGTTCATTGTGATCTGCCCACCGGAGAGCGTGCGCACGCCGAAGTTTGTCACGCCGGTGTAGCAGACTTCTTTCTTAGGGCTGGCACCGACAGGATTCCAAAGTGTGAGGTCCGCTCCTGAGAGTCGAACGTTTGGAAGCCGGAAGTTGTAACGGAATCCAACGCCTGCGGTTGTATTGAAATAACCAGGCGCAAAGGGAATCGTCATTTCGCGCCGCGCAAGAACAAACAAAGGAATTGCTGCGCTGTGGGCAGCCGCCGATGATGAGTAGCGAGCCCGGATGACAGGATATTGATTGCCCGCAACGGGGGGACCGTTGACTTCAAAAATTTCCTCTTCGATCTGGAACAAGGTGCCCTCAGGCAAAGTTGAAGCTAATCCATCAATTGTGACTTGATCGCCAGTATCGAGTAGAGCGGCGCCAAGAGACGTAGCCGTGGGAGCCGTCAGCTCATCCCAGAAAAGGACGCCTAGCTGTCCAACGTAGATCGAACTCAGGTTTTCCAGCGCCGGAAAGGCGATGCCACCGATTGAAATCATACCTTCCTCAATGAGGGAAAAGCCGAAGACAGGTTCTGGAGGAACGCCCGTGTCGGAGTTGCCGGAAGAACCGACACCTACCTGCCAAACCAGCCAGGGAGATTCAAGTGGATCCAGTTCTGAATCATCTTTGGAAACCGAGCGGAGGCTGACCTCAAAGCTCGATACCTGGATCAGCGGCAACATCACTGTGATCGTGCTGGTATCGGATTCGGCAGCGAATGTCCAAGCCGTATCGACGATGGTGAATTTACTGTCGCCGCCATGCATGGTCTCGAATGAGCGGGCAATCGTGATTGTGTTCGCTGTATTCGCTGTGATTTCGATCTCTTGGCCCTCACCTGTGCCAGAGCGGATGAGCAACTTCTTTCCCACCCAACGGTTCTCCACCAGATTGAGCGCCGAACCAGTGATGGTTTTTTCCGTCCAGGCGGATGGAGTTTGGTCGACCAAAAATGACTGGCGATACCAGGCTCGCAAGCGACTGTAGTTGGAATCCGGTGGCAGTTGAGGCTGCGCGACCGCTCCAATGTCCTGAATTGAGCTGGCGATTGCGACACCAGAGGCAATTCGATGCAAGCGAGAGGGTGAGGTTCCACGATAGACGTTTAGCACTTGTGCGTTTTCGCCAACGCTGATTCCGTTCAGCGTGACACGATTTGTCGCAGTCAGGCCGCCAACGCGAACCGGAATGAGACTGGATAGTCCGCTCTCCTTGCCGCTTGCGTCGACTGTCGTGAGCCCATAGAAGTATGAGCCCTGCGCCAGCGAGCCACCCGTTGTTTGAACGGCGTAGTCGAAGCTAACTAGCGGGATCCCTCCAATCGCACCCTCCTCAGTCGCAGGCCGCTCGAATGGAATCGTCAGCGCGGCGCGTTGATTGCCGCTCGAGTCGACACCGAGACTCTCGGATGCGTCGAACTTGATTGTGCCTTGATCGAGTAACGTTCCACAGACGGCTCTGGCAGAGCCGCTGCGCCAGGCGTAGAGTCGAGAGCGGTCGTAACGTACCTGCGCGCTGTCGGAGTACCAGTGGTCCTGATGGAGCTGGCAGATCACCTTCATTTCGTCGAGGCGAGGTGAGAGCTGAAACTCCAGCACACGGAAGATTGTGCGATCAAAGCCATACCGGCCGTAGCTGATCGCGATCAGATCCCCCGGACGAATGTGAAAGCCCTTCACCGTGGTTCGAAACTCAAGATAAACATTGCCGGCAATCGACTTGTTGAGCCACGTCTGGCAGACGCGCTGAGCCTGCGGGAAGTTTGGCACTCCGATCGCCGCCAGAGATTGTGAGATCTCCTGACGACGAATCCGAATGTCATCGGTATCGGCAATTGAGATGCTGTCCTGTTGAAACTCGTTGAGCGCATCCTGGATTTCAAAGCTCACTCGATTCGGCGAATCCTGGCTGGGCTTGGAGTAGACGCGGAAGTCGGGCTCGTAATTGGACTTCAATAGAATGCCCGACGTATCGTTCAGCCCATCGCCGAACTCGTAAGTTGGCCATCCGGAATTGAGAACCGCGGAGGCGTTGCTACCTGCCGGCTTGGCCGGCTGCTGTTGGGCGATGGTCGCCTCGGGGCGGACCGCCAATCGACCGTCGGGCTGAAAGTAGAGAAACAATAGCGAACCGAAACGGATCGAGCGCAACAACTCACCTACGCTGTAGCGGCGCTTAAGAACGAGGTTGGTTTCGAAACGGCGTACTTGCCGCAACGTGCCATTCGCATCGCGCGCTTCAACTAGCTGGTCGCAATAAGCTGCGGCATCAACGAAGGATTGAAGATCCAGTTCGTCGAGTTTCCAACCTGTGCGGCGAAGGATGTCGCACATGATCCATGCAGGATTGGCAGAGAATTCATAGCTGGCCAATGTGCCCTGGCTATCCAGAACCGGTAGTTTCATCCCCTTCATCAGCACTTCCACCTTGGGGCTGCGCTTGCCATCGTTGATTCGATTCGGGAGGACAAGATTGAGGTAGGCCATACTTCCGTATGGGTCTCCTGCTGGAGCGCCAGAAGCATCCGTCAACCCCAGGTTCAAAGCACCAGTGCGGTTCCCTTTGCTGACCAGGTTGTACCAGCCGGTACCGTTCATGTTTTGGCCCGACACGCCTTCGGGAATTTCGTAACCGTCGGCAACCACTTTGATCACGCTTTTGATTTCGCCGAGCCCCAGAAGGATTTCGCAACGAGTGAAGTTGCCGTCGTTTCGAGAGAAGACGACAGGTGCCTGCAGCCAGCCAGTGCCATACACAGCGGGGACGACATCGTTAAAGCGAGTGTCGAGGCTAACGAGATTTGAGATCCGTCCGGAAGATTCGCCATGTCCGCGAACCAAATACGAAACAGGAACAAACTCGATCCCGCTGAATCGCTGAGTGACACGATTGGAAGAATCCTTGGCGAACATCCCTCGTTGCTCACAGCTCTTGCGTGTATAGTCGCAGCTGGTGAAAGGATTAGCGCCATCGAGTGTGCCGGTTCCACCAGCTACATCAGGAGAATAACCGCATCGAAACAACGACGAATAGCGACCATCTTCTCCAGAACTTGCGGCAGCTTCACGCTCACTCGGAGTGGAAGGAAAGGCCCATGAACACTGCTTTTGAATCCGCATGGGAGGAAAGCTGGAGCGAATGGAGCTGAGCCGGCTCAACACATTCAATCGTGCCGACTTCCCATCCAGCTGATTGACCGTGTCCAGCATGCCGGTGAGAAGAACGTGTTTGCTCACCACGTCGCGACCGTTGAGCACAGCTGCCCAGAATCGCACTTTGGCACCAGTCAATTTGCCGGTTTGGAAGAGCTGCGCCAGAGCACCGTCGTTGTCGGCAAAAACTACCGACACCTGCCCAGTCGATTCGCTGGAGACGTCGCTGGTCAGCTTCCAGGCGCTGACCTGATCTGGATGGATGCGAGCCTCAAAATTATTAGGGCCATCCTGACAGCGGTGTGACGCCCAGCGTCGCGAGGTGTTGTCAGCAAGTGTCACTTCGCACAGCAGTGCGGTTACAGGAACTACGGGTTGTTCTTTGAGAGTAAGAAGACTCATCGGTTTCTCAGGCTTTCAATGCGAAGAGTGATGGAGTGCGCACCTGGCGCATTGCTTTGGGAGTCGTAGCTTTGGTCGGCAAGCCATGCGGCCGGGAAGAGACTCGACTGCAATCCGGTCGCGAGATGAGCACCGGGAGCGGCGGCAATCTCAAGTTGAGGCGATGCCACGATGACTTGGGTATTGGCAGGCACGGTTATGCTGCAGAGGCGGCTTGGAGCATCCGCAGGAGACAATACAACGGCGAACCTTGACCATTCATTGGCGGTGGCGGAATTCTGATTCGAGTTTGTACCGTCGCTCAGAGAGAGACTGAAGCTCGCTCCACCGGCCCATTTCGCCATCACGCTAAAGCAGGTCTTGAAGGGCCCATCCAAGGCCACTGTCTGCGTCAGGGTCAGAGGCAGAGGAGCCGAGTTTGTCAGGATGAACGCGTTTGCTTGATCAAGATCTGAAATGGTATCCACCACCAGACCCGGCGAAGCGACCCAGGGAGAACTCTCCAGATTTGCGGATTGAGCCAGCAAGTTTCCGATGGGGTCTGGAAAAGCAAAGCTTTCCGCACCTCTGCCAGTCGCATCGATGAAGGCGACCATCCGCTGCCACTCCGCATCACCGAGGTTGTCGTAGCGCAACGTCCATCGGTATCTGAGTCTCGACTCTGCGGCGGCACCCAGCAGGCTGCCGTCGGGGAATCGAGTTGTCCTTGAAAGGTCATCGATCAACAGGCTGACGGGCAATTGAGCGAGCATGCCGTTGTCGAGAGCGGGAAAAGAATTGACGTTAGATGGCATTTTCGATCTCCAATTGCACTGAGTAGCGGTTGTCGCGATCACATGACATAGAAAGTCGCGGGCTGGCCATGCGGCATGTTGTGAACAACTGCGATGTCCAGGGATCAGTGAATTCGAATACTCCGCCAACCGGAACCGCCTCAAAGAAGTTGCGAAGCTGGAAAGCCTCCTCTGCGGTGAGGTTGGTATAATTCAAGTGCCAAGATCGGTGATCCAGATCTGAAATTCGATGGCTTTGGCGCGAGAACCCTTCAAACAGGGCAGCCGAGTGCTTCGCAGGTTGCGTGCGCACGGCGCTGGATTGAGCAAGTTCTCCAGATATCAGGTTGGGGAAAGTCATGGCTAGAGCTCACTCATGCTGTCGTTGATTTCGTGATTCGAAAGCATGGCCTGCTTCAGAGCCGCTGCAATATCGTCGCTGCGATCGAGGATGGAGCGGGCATCGAGAGCCTGAATCGAGATATTGATTGGCGTTTGTTGAGCTACATTGGTCTGGCTCAAGCCGAAAGCATCTGTTCGGACGCTGCCAGCTTGACCATTTGTGTTGATCGAAGCGGCCCGATCCGTGCGGGTGTCCTCCGGAAAGGCAAATCTTTGGAGAGGAGCCTGGGCGGTTTCACTTCCGCCACCAAAGAGGCTAAACAAGCCCTTCCATACGGGACCGAGAAACAGACTTGTAAGGATGTTCGTACCTCGCGAGGAGCTTACCGGATTAAAAGCGTTCAGTAATTCCCGGCTGACGGACGCTCTTGAGGAGCTGGCGGCCGAAGAGTTTGAAGCGACTCTTTCGGCTGAGGCCGTGCTGACTTTGTTGACTTCCCTGATCTGTCCGGCGATTGCGGAACTGCCAGTTTCAAGTTGTTGAATCATGCTCGAAAGCACGTCACCGAGCGATTTCACTGGACGCTCCGATGCTCCCTGATTGAGTTCGTTGTTCATGTCATGAATCCTTTTCAATAGCCTGTATTGCGGTTATGGCGTCGCAATCCACGGCAGGAAAGTCGAGGAACTTCGAAGGCTCCATGACGCGACACCAACGCTCAAGTGCAATCCAATACGCGGCGCTGCCATCCAGAGTGCTTTCGGGGCATTGGAAGAAGACCGCGCTGCTTCCAGCCCAGATGGGACGCTCGGATGGAGCGATGTTTAAGAATGCGCAACAGCGTGAAGATTCCAGGCCCCGGCTACGGCATGGGCCGCACTCCCACCGGGACCCGGCTGAGAGGTATTGGAAGGCGGCAATCAATTTTTTCTTCGTTGCTCACTGAGCGATATGTCGTCACTTATTCGGCTCAGTACTTCAACGCAAAGTTCGGCTGGTGCCTCATGCAACAGCCAATCGATCCTGTTCTGATCCGCTGGCAGCAGTTCCTCGCTGTGACCCAAAGCAACCAAGCACTCTGAGAGCAGCTGCCGGCCAAGGGCCACCTCGAGTTGAGCGATCTCACTTCGAAGCGGCCCGGCCGGATTGGGGTCTGAGCTGAGGAACTTCAGCTTTTGCATCAACTCATGGTTGTCAGCGAGAAAGGCAAGCCTGCGGGCGAGCGAGATGCGCTTGATGCGGAATCGAAAGCCCGGAGAACACGTTGCCTCATATTGACGTTCCAACTGAAGTTGCATTCGAGCTACCTCATTGCGATGAAGATCTCATCGTTCTGCAATCCCATGGCCACCGCATTACGGAATTGCCAAAGCAGACGAGGTTGATCGTCATTGAATGCAGGCACGGGGAACAGTACCGAGGGCAGGTAAACGGCAAACATAGAACCTGACTGAGTTCCCATCTGGAGCATGACTGGGACGGGCTCATTGTTCACTGCCTTGGTGTAGAGAGCCTGGCTCAAAGCGTCATTTCGTTCGAAGACAGTCAGGTCAAGTGATACTTTTCGACGTCCCAACACAAAGGCTTTCGTGTCGAAGCAACCGAATTCATCCGTGCGCGGCTCAATGTTGTTGTCGATTCGGATTTCAGCCTGGGTCAGGGTGCACAACCTTGAAGCCGGCACGCCAATAAAGGCTTGTCCAAGATGCCCAGCAATGGGGCTATTCGCCAAAGGCGATGCGTTTGCCGGTGCTTCGGGGAACTGAAAGCCAACTCCACCGACGCCGCTCACGTTGTCGAAGAGATTGCGAGCGAAGCCCTTGGCCCCGATTTCAAGAAAGTCGTTGTTGACCGTGATCTTCATCTGGTCTGCAACGGCGCCAGTCAGGAACCGCTGGATCGCCTGCGAAGGAGCCCACGTGTCCAGAACCGACATTGCATTGACAGAATCGCCAGTGGACAAATTTGCGCAGCCATCCAATTGGGCACCGCTACTAAGCTGAATGGAGAACGGAGTGTTGAGTGTGAAGTCTCTGGGGCCAGAGATGGATTCAACAAACCGGATTTCAGAGCCGAAAGAGAGTCCCATGCCAATGGTCAAGGGTGCGTCCGCTTGCAGCGTAACCGAGGAACCAGAATTGGCCTGCACAAGATAGGCTGCGCCTAGCTGTGCACTGGCGCACATACCGCTCTCAAGGATCGGTGCGATGCCCGGCTTGGTGTTGCCGCCCGACCAGCCGGTGCCGTAGCTCTCGAGATTGAACTCGATTAGCTCACGTTGTGGGCCCATGACCGGGGATTCAGATCGAAAGCCGGTCTTATCCCGACGATAGAGTTGCTTGCGGTTGCTCGACAAGGCAAATGAAGTGATCGGCGCCACCTCGGCGGCAGCCATGTTGTTGAGTTCCGGAAAGTCAGTTTCCGACTTGATGTAGATTCGATTGGACATCGAAGAAATGTATTCGTTAGCCATGGTTATTCCTGCCAGAGATGGATTTCAAATGAGATCGTGGCGTTCTGCACGAAGTTCAAGCCGCCCTTGGAAACGGGCGCAATATCGACGGAGAAGCCGCCTGCGTAATAAACACCTTTGCTCCAGAGCCCCTGATTCCGATTGAGCACATCGCAGAGGGCATCAACGTAGTCGCTGATTTGGCCACGCAACTGATCCGCTCGTTCGTGGCTTGCGGTCAGTTCAAACTGAAGCGTGGCGATTGCGCCGTATTCGGAGAGCTTTTCTTTCTGCCCCCGGTAGAGCTTTACCAATGCAATGGAGACCTTCGGGTTTCGATTGGGCGGAATGCGCTCTGTCATTTTTTGTGCCCAATGGTCTGTGTCGACCTGGAATCGCGCCTCCTTGGCGAGTTCGCCACGGAGTTCCTGGATCGCCTCAACGCTCACTTTCAACCCGGATTCACCGGCCAACATTTCCTGAGCCGCGTCAACCGCTTTGCTGGATAAGTTCATAGCGTCTATCTCCAGAGCTCAGTGGTGTAGCGAATAAATCGATCCGGAGATTGTGCCGACTTGCGCACCAAAGGAGCAGCGGGATTCGGCATGTCCGGGGTGATTGATCTGGCGGTTCCCGCTGGCACTGGCGAGATAATGCTCTCGCGCAATGACTCAGAAGATTCGCCCAGGAAGAGGATCCATCCGAGCACTCTCGGGGGAAGACTATCCACGCTCAATTCGGCGGTCTCGCCAGAAGTCATGTCGACAAGAAATTCTTCGCTGAGGGTGCCGACAGCGCCATCAATATCGACCAAACGGATACGGCCGCGCAGAAAGCGAGAAGGATTGCTTCCCGCACTGATCACAACTAATGGAACCGGAGCTTTGGCGATGGGCTGATAGACAACCCCAACACCGACCTCAAAGAGCTGGTCGCTTGCCTCTTTGGCTTTGGCTTCATAGTATTTGGCTTGCTCGCGATGCAGGGCACTATTCTGCATCGAAGCCACATCGACGTAGAAGAGACTGAGCGTTAGTAGGCTGTGCCACCGTGATAACGGCTCAGTCACGACGACCTTGTCGAGTAATTGGCGGGATGCGCTCTCGCTCAAACCGCTCTGGCGAAGCAAAAAGCTCGTGACCTGAGTTTCGATTTCGTTCTGCGCGAGTCGTGATTTGGATTCAATCGAAGTGGATTCCTGTTCGGAAAGAATAGATAGCTTGGAATCGAAAGCCATCCAATCGGTCAGGCAGCTTATGGGTTGATCTTTTATTAAGGCCATGATCTTTTGCTCGGATTTCTAGTTTGAAAAGTGAAAGGGGCCGGGCTTCCGAATTGGAAGCCGGCCCCTTCGATTCAGCTATTGAGGACTAGCTGCGAACCTGAACGCCGTGGTTGTTGCGGAGAATACCAGTGCCGTACAGGATGTCGACAGTGAACTGCTGCGACAGAGTGTCAGGCTGGTAGCTCATGACAACGCGGACACCGAAGTTGCCGAGTTCGGCGTATTCGGCGATCGCACCGGTGCCAGGCAGCGGCTGAGGCAGACGACGGATCGCCAAACCCAGAGCATTCTTGGCAAAGGCCAGATTGAAGGTCGTCGTCGGAGCGCCCGTCTTCTTCACAAACTGCGAACGGAAGACATAGAAGTCCTTCAAGCGGCCAATGTTGCCGTCAATGAGGGCCTTCAGGCCAGCATCGCCAGCGCGCGAGAATTCGCTGAAGCGCGGATTCTGCCGCAGTGCGGAGTAGCCAGAGGCATCCACAACGAGATACTTCTGCATGCTGGCAGGAACCTTCGCGTTGAAGAGAGCGGTTTCTGCATCGTCGATCACCTGTTCGGTGAGCGGCGTGGCAGCGGCACCAAGCGGAGTGTTGGCCGTGAAGCTGTTGGCGAGGTTGAGCAGATCGGTTTCGACCTTTTCAGCCAGAGCAACAATAGCGGGCTCCATGTAAAGCTTCATCAGATCCGGAGTTGCAATCACTTTGGTGACGTCGGGGATCTGGAAAGTCGCTTCGGCATGGGTGTTCAGAACAATCTGAGCATTTCCGATATTGGGATTCTGGGTAACAACCGAACCACCTTCAGCGATGTTGTTGGCAACAAGCGACGGAGGCACCGGCACATTCACCGTATCGCCAGCCTTGGCCAACGTCGGCTCGAAGTCGCGATTGACAAGATTGCCCATCACGAGATTGCCCATCAGGGCAGGCAGCGCATCGGCGGCCACCAGCTTCACGATCGCATTCGCGAGGTTAGAAGAAGTAATAGAAGGCATGTAAATTCCTTATGTGAGATTTGTTAGTCAACCAGCAGGCCACCTACGCGCGCGATTTCTCTGCGCACTCGGGCCATTTCTTCTTTGCTCATCCCGGGACGAATCGATTCAAGATCGATGCCAGGTGAGTTTTGGGCGCCGCGACCGGCACCGGAGGTGCCGCTGCCGCCCAAATTTCTTGCGGGAAGCAGTTCTGGATTCTCGTCCACAAACTTGCGGAGATAATCCTGAACTGAAATTGGGCCTTCAGCGCTTCGCGCCAGAAGTGAGCCATCCGATTCCCGTTGAATGTCGTCTTTGACTGCCTTGAAGGCGAGGTCCACTTTGGCGACACCAAGGCGCTGGAGTTCGCTGCGGATCAAAGTTTCGCGCTCCATGGTTTCAGCCTTCGCCTTGGTTCGCCGGTTTTCTTCGACCAGCTCATTGAGTCGCTTTTCCATCGACTCGCGCTTCCGGCGCTCGTCTTCGAGTTCTGCTTTGTAGGCAGGTTCGGTCCGTTTGGACTGAGCATTGTGATACTCCTCGAAGACTTCGTGGACCAATTTCTTCAGGTCTCCGACATGGTTCGGTTGCGATTCCGATTCCTGATTGGAATTCATTTCGCATCTCCTCGATCTATTTGTTCCTCGATCTCGGCGGCGATCTTTTCCTTGGTGGTTTCGTTGATATCCGCAAGGAACTTAAAGGCCAGTTTCTTTAGGGCCTGCTTGCGGAAGGTCTTGGATTGAACCCCCAACTTCAGTAGCTTCTCCGCCTCATCGAGCTCCTCATTGAATTCCCCAACCTCGAACTCGTCAAGGCCAGACACGGAAATCTTGAGGTCATCCTTGCGGACGCGAATCAGCGTCTCTCCCGCTCCGCGATTTTGATGGACAGCTCCCTGGGACATTTCATAGAGAAAATGTTCGAAAGGAGATGTTCGATGTCGAGAGAAAACAAACACGATTCCGGGGCTGCGGAAGGAGCCCGGAGGGC